>OGEC01000044.1_pt1 | contig 107452 bp, 74 predicted proteins | sample 1570551 | NCBI WGS metagenome assembly OGEC01 (sample SAMEA2582127, study PRJEB24529) | metagenome | biome: Human gut stool | place: China | collected 2011 | reverse complement strand
CAATACCTTAGGGAATAAATGCGTCGGATTTTAAACAAATTTTGAACACCCTACCCTTCACCCTTCACCTCGTTTCCACAACCCAGCTTCCATATCTTCATCATCGGATTACCTACATTTGTCTTCTGGGGTTATCCTTCGGAGATATTGTGCTATCTTTCGGAGATAATTTCTTATCCTTCGGAGATATTCTGCTATCTTTCGGAGTTATGTTCTTATCCTTCGGAGATATTCTTCCGAATGATTCCATGATTTTTTCGCACTTTATTTCCCGAATCTACGCAAATCGCACAAATCGCATAGGTAGAAAACGGAAAAGACGTATCTTTGCACTCGAAATAAAGCTAATGGCAAAATGTGAAAATTCGTAAAAATGGGGGGGGGTAAAAATGGGTAGATTTATAAATTTATAGTTAACGAAGCTTAAATGAAGGCATTTTTTTCTTTTTTTGAAAGTTCTTTTGCTCATTTTTCGCTATATTTGTGGCTGAAAAAATAATTAGATTAATAACAAAAACAGAAATAGGAAACAGTTAAATAGACACTTTTCTATCAACAAAACAATACAGAAGCGAATGAAGACAGACAAAGGAAAGCGCATGTTGCTCCTTCTTGTTTCAGCACTATTCATTACATCTGCATCAGCACAAGACTGGCGCTTGAAAACGAACTTAGCATACTGGGCTACCACAACGCCAAACATCGGAGTGGAAAAGAGGTTATCAGACCACTGGTCGCTGGATTTATCCACAGGTTGGAACCCATTTACTTTTCGCAAGAACAAGAAACTGAAGCACATTGCCGTACAAACAGAGATGCGATATTGGCTCGACAGCCCGTTCCTGGGGCACTTCTTTGGAGCCAATTTACTCTACTCACATTACAATGCGGGTGGCGTACACTTCCCCTTCGGCTTTTTTCCAGAGCTAAAAAAGCATCGGTTCCAAGGTGACTTGGGTGCCATAGGACTGGTGTATGGTTACGACTGGTCGCTCGGCAAGAGCAACAGATGGAACCTGGAAATGGCACTGGGACTGGGAGTGGGATTTACTCGCTATACCAAATATAACTGTTATGGGAAATGCGGTACGGCTATCGAGAAAAAAAACAAGACTTTCGTGATGCCTACCAAGTTGGCTGTTTCGCTGGTTTACAACATCGGTCCTACCGACCGCATGGACAACTGCCGCCAGAAGGAGCCGCAGGAGATTATCCTTCCTGAAGATAATTGTACGCTCAACGAAATCCAGTTTACCCCTGCCCTTTCGTTCGTCAAGGACAACACGGGCAAGGCGGGCGAGTTACAGAAGAACAACCCTGTGCTTCAAGATATTAAGAACTATCGTCCTTACACCAAGGATTTGGTTTTGAGCCAGAAAGAAGGAGCACTCTACATCTTCTTCCCAAAGTCGAAGGCTGAGATTACGCAGGAGTTCCGCAATAATAATAAGGTGCTCGACCAGATTATCGACATCACCAAAGCCATCATGATGGATACCACTTCTTCGGTGAAGATTATCCAGATAGTGGGTCTCGCATCCATCGATGGTTCCGTGAAATTTAACGAACAGTTGGCTGATAAGCGAGCAGAGGCATTGAAGGATTATATCCAGCAGCGCACCTTGCTTCCCGATTCGCTCTTCGAGTGCAATAATGGCGGAGAGGCTTGGGCTGAACTTCGCTATAGTATCAAGGAGAGCGACCTGAAATGCCGGGACGAACTGCTGAGGATTATCGACAGCGAGCCTGATGCCGACCGCAGGGAGCGTCGCATCAAGAGCATCGACCAAGGCAAGGCATGGGCAGAACTTCGTGATAAGATTCTGGGCAACCAGCGCAATTCCGGTTTCCTCCGCATCTACTACGATTACGTACCTGACGAGGCGGCGACCACCATCAACCTAGCCACCCAGTTGCTCAAGTCGGAGCGTTACCAGGAGGCGCTGAAGGAGTTACAGAAAGTAAAAGCCGACAAAAGAGCCGCCAATGCTCTCGGCATAGCCTACTACATGACGGGCAACCGAGAAGCCGCCCGCCGTTACTGGCAGCAGGCGATGGAGGCTGGAGATGAGGAGGCGAAGAAGAACCTCATGCAATATGATAGAATTTTTAATTAACAAGATTATTTACATACTAAAATCTGACCAAAGTTATGAAAAGATTTCAACTATTTAGCTTTGCAAGTGCGGTGCTTCTTGCAAGTGCAGCAGGAATGGTTTCCTGCTCTTCAGATTCAATTGAGCCAACAGGTGGCTCTGGTGTGACAGGACAGGTTGTAAAGACCCAGTTCTACATTAATATCCCTTACAAGGGGGATAACGGAAGCGTTTCCACACGTATGACAGATGTTAATACCCAAATCACGGGTGACTTTTTAGGTATGGTAAATACGCAGATGTATGCATTTAAAGGGGAGCCAGGTTCTACCGGCAATACAACTTCCGTGAAGGCTATTTCTATTGGTAATGCAGCAGAAGCAGCTAGCCAAGATAAATGGAGAAACGTATACCGCGACATCGCTATTCCTGTAGGTACAAAGAATTTGCTATTGTATGCAAGAGCTGACAAGAAGTCAAAAAACAACTTTCAGGCTGGTTATTTAAGTAATCCATATGAAAGTACAACAACTACAGATGCTACAGAATTATCTGCTCTCAACTTTGCATTAACCGAGGTAAATAAAGATCAGAATTTCAGCACAGAAGGAGCTGATATTCTAAATGCTTTGAACCTTGTTGCAAATACAAAAGTGACTAAACCAGGGACTACAACTACTATAAATTGGTCAGAAATAGATAATTCAGATTTAGGAACAGCAAATGAGCGTTTGGCTCTGAAAGAAAGATACAATAAGTTTATAGCTTTGACTTCAGGTTCTGCAAAATCAGTCCAGCTCCTTATAGAGAACTTAAAGAAAGTAATTAATGGTAGTACCGGTGTTGAAGATGACAAGTTAATGGCTAAAGCAATTGTCGAAAATTGTAAACAAGCACTTTCTGACTTGTCCAACTCTCCTGCTAAAGATTTTCCAAGAAACTTAAACTTACCAGATGGTGTAGCGAAGGTTAAATGGAATGACATAAGCAAAGCATTCGAATATGTCAATGTTAACAGCACAGTAAGTACAGGTAATCTCATCAATTATACCACCATCACATATCCTTCTGAATTGGCATATTATGTAAGTTCTCCTGTTAAGGTATCGAGCAATGAAATCACAGCAGTCAATGACTTACCTGATTATAACAAGTGGATTGGCAATACTGCAGATTGGTCTAGTTATGGAGATGCAGTAGAAAGCAGTACCCGTTTTGTTGCTTTACAAAAGCCTGTGCTATATGGAGTTGCAAGTCTCAAATCTACTGTAAAATGCAAAAGTAATACATTGATAGACAATGCTAAAGACAAAGGGCAATATGAATCAGATAACAGCATTACCGTAGATGATACCAGTTTCCCTATTACAGGTATCTTAATTGGTGGTCAGCCAAAGCAGGTTGGCTGGAATTTTGAAGCAGCAAATACAGTTACAACAAATGAATTCAAATACACAATTTATGATTGTGATATGAATAAAGGCGCAAATTTGACAGCAGCTGTAACAGGAACTCCAGAACCAAACTATACTTTGGTTTTGGACAACAAGGACAATTCTGGTGCTACATCACAAAATAAGGTATATATCACAATTGAGTTAGAAAACAACGCAAGTGATTTCTTTGGTGCTGAAGGTTTAATACCAAAGGGCAGCAAGTTCTATATGGTAGGAGAATTGGATCCTAAAGCCACAAGCGGCATCACTCAGCCTACTGGTAAAACTTTAGACCATGTTTTCGTTAAAGATCATACGACCATCGCCAACTTCACCATACAAAATTTGAAGAAGGCTTACAACCATATCCCTGATATGCGCAGTTCTAAGATCAACGTAGGTCTCGCAGTAGATCTTTCTTGGAAGACAGGCATCACATTCGATGTAGAAATTTAATCATTCCACCTTACTGAGCTTTCGCAAGTTACGAAAGTTCAGTAGGGTAGATTTCGCTGTTTATAATCCTAATAGAGGACGGAAAATGAGAAAGAAAAAATCATATAGAATATTTCTGATAGCTCTGATGACTTTGAGCATCGCTTTCGGATTGTCTTCATGCATCAATGAAGACATGAGCAAGTGTGGCAAAGACTATAAGATCAAGTATAATCTGAGGCTCAATACACAGATTCATACCCTCATCGACATAGACCTCAATACCACCGAGGAGCGACACATCGCCAACCGGCTGAAACAGGAACTAGGCACAGTCTTCACCGACCATGCCCTAGACAACGATTTGTCTTTCTTTATCGGAAATGATCTCTACCGTCACGAAGCTAACATCATGAATGCCAATTCGGTATCCTACACCATCTATCTGCCGCGAAACGACTACCAGAACCTTTCGCTCGCCAATACCGGAAGCGCCAGGAACGTGAAGATTACCGGTGCAAATGCCTGCAAGGCTCTCGCCCTGGAACAGGAGCAGAAGGATACCATCGACAGTCACAATATCGGTCTGTTCACTTCCCGACTCACCATCAACGAGGCCGATTTCGAACACGACCTGCAGACCACCCTCTATATGGCAAACTGTGCAGCAGCGGTAGTCATCAACCAGCAAGAAGTGAAACCTGCCGAGCTCTGGGGATTCGTAGAAGGAATGGCAACCCACTTTCTCGTAAACGACAGTATTTTCTCAACATCCCGAAACACCATCGTGAGAGCCAAGCGAATCAACGAAGCTTCAACAGCCTCAGCCCAGACTCACGATGCGCTCTATGCCGTAAGTTTCCCATCCAGCAAGGCAGAGTGGCGCTACCACATCATCGCCAAGGTAAACGGCAAATATACAGAAACCATTCTCACGCTGAACGAACCGCTGAAAGCCGGAAGGCTGAAACTGATTAAGGCAAAACTCAAACCCGACGGTTCGCTGGTTGTTACCAATACATCCATAGGAGTAAGCGTGAAACTCGACTGGAAGCCAGGAGGAAGTCACGATGTGGATATATAAGTGAAGAGTGAAGAATTCAACGGCTATAAAGATTTGATACATGAATCATATTACGAAATACATATTTGCGATACTATCGCTTATCATGCTGACAGGATGCAGCGAAAGCGAAAAGAACGAGGTAAGACCAATGGATACGTTGGCACCCATCTCGCTCACCCTATCTGTGCCTGCCGATAAGACGGAAACACGCATCGGAGATCCGGGAGAAAACACCAACGACATGGTGGACTGGGACCGGCTCACCATCATCGTTGCCTATAAGGAAAAGACGCAAGGCGACGAAATACACGATGGAGCACCCCTGAAAATGGTATATTACGAAACCTATACCAAGGAAGAATTCGACAAAAAAGCCCTCGTCACCCATGCCACCTCAACCCTATCAGGACCTGATGCCAACGGCTTTCGCACCTATACGATGTATCTGCCGTTAGGTACCTGTTGCGTTTATGGGGTTACCTACAGTAGCGGACAAGGGTTGAATCTGGAGGGAATGCTAGACGGCATCGCAAAAGACGGGCAAAACCACAACTCAGATATCTATAACTTACAGATTACCAACGACTATGCCAAACCAAGCGGCGGCACTACGGACATAGCCAAGTTTATCAGCGTAGCCACAGGTTATGCACTCAAGCTGGACCCAGAGACGCAAATTCTCACCAATGACAGAGATATAAAAGTAGAACAGAACATCAATGCCAATATCAACACCAAACAATACTGGCGCATGGTACTGGGCAGACTGGCTGCCAAGATTGACATCCAATGGGATGCCAAGGGAGCCTATGAGAAGGACAACGACGGAAATCTGAAATATACAAACGTGAAAGTAACCCAGTTTACTTATCACGGAGAGCCGAAAGGAACAACGAAAGCTGATGCAGGATGCGGAAGACTCTTCCCTACCCTTTACCACCAAGAAGTAACTTCCAGGACTTCGGTAAGCGGCCACACAACCTTTGTGAATACCTCGGAAATCAGCAAGCGTAACGGAAGAGTATATCATTATACCTTCCCAGACGGAACCAATCCTCCTCGCCTCACCTTCCAGCTTGATACTGAGAAAGAGGGAACGAGCAAGACATACAACGTGACATTTGACATGAGTAATCTGAAAGATGGCTTTATCCCAGCCCGCTGGTACAAGATAAACGTAACCATCAAGGGCACCAAACTCGGTGATAAATCAGATATCACGATCAATAATTTCAACATATAAAACTCTTTTCAGCATGAGAATACATCATACGACATACAGAAAAATCATAGCAGCCCTCATCCTCCTGAGCTGTGTCAGCTCCCTGTTCGCACAGGGCAGCAAGACCTATCGTGTAACAGCTGAGGCAACTGACGGTGGTGACGGCTTATCATGGGAGAATGCTATCACCCTGGAAAATGCGCTGAGCCAAGCCAAGGCTGGCGATGAAATCTGGGTGAAAGGCTACGAGGATATTACCGGCCACATCTACAAGGCACCGGAGGGAGGCTTCGTTCTCCCTTCGGGCGTTGCCATGTATGGAGGTTTCTATGGAGATGAGACCATCAAGAACGATCTCCCTACGGGCAGACACAAATATCAGATGAAGTATCAGACGGCTCTGGTGGGCGACATCGACACCAACGACAAGGCGAGCCAGCAGCTGATTATCTATCCAGAGAACACCACCCGCACCGACAATGCCACCCATGTGCTGACCCTCCAGATGGGCGTAACACAGGACAACACCAACGACGGCAACAAGCCAACCATTGTTTCCGGTTTCCTCATCGCAGCAGGTAATGCCAGTGGAGAGAACACCTCTGCAAATGGCAGAGGCGGCGGCATCTACGTGATAAACAACAGCAACGACAACAATGCCGGCAGCCGTTACTTCCGTATTTCGCAATGTAACTTTGCGAACAACTACGGCATGCGCGGCGGTGCCATCTATGTAGATAATTCCTGTACCAACCAGCAGTCAGCCATCAGCTACTGCAGCTTTTTTAATAATGTGGCAGGCAAGCGAGGCTCCAGCGAAAACGAAGGTGGCGGTATGTGGATAGACGGAACAGCCACCGTCTACAACTGCAACATCAACAACAACACAAACGGCGGCATCCGACTTTCGAGCACATCGAAAATCGTCAACTGTTCTGTAATAGCCAACACCGTATCGGCCGCAGACCTGACCACAGACGGGGCATCAAACAGCATTGGCGGCGGAGCGGTTTACAACACCGTTCTCTGGCATTCCACTGCACTCAGCAAGCAAGACAGCCGTCCTGCCTTCTATTCCTGTGCTTTTCCGGAAGTAGAAGTTACCAATCCCGATACCAACACCGACGCCAACGGGAACGTAAGGATCAGCAACGAGAACCACGGCATAAAGCCAGCCCCTTGGTTCAAGCAGAGTGCCGTGACCCAGGGTTACGACTTCTCGTTCAGCAGTAACCTGAAGCAATTATACAGCACCGCCTTCACTTTCGAGGAAACCTCTGCCCTTCTGAACAAGGGAAAACTGGAATACTATAAAAATCTTGTAGTTGATGCAAACCTGGAAACAACTTCTACCGACATCATGGGCAGAACACGCTATCAGACAAGCACCATCGACATCGGAGCCTACGAGTATGCCCGAATGAAGGCAGGACGCATCAGATACGTAAAACAAGGAGGAACTGGCGATGGTACATCCTGGAAAGAAGCTATGGGCGACATACAGAAAGCCATCAACGATTTGGCAGAAAAGGCAACAACACCAGGCGAGAAAGGCGAAGTCTGGGTAGCAGCCGGAACCTATGTAGTAAAAGAGCGTATCCTTACCGATGCCTCTTCCCCGGTATCCCTGCTGATGAAGAATGGCATCAGCGTTTATGGTGCGTTTAATGGAACCGAAAAAAGACGTTCCGAGCGCATCGAGGAATCCAAGAATTTAAAGCCTTGGGGATGGAAACAGGAATCTATCATCAGGGGTGCGGGATTCACGGGAAGCGATGATGCCAAATGGAACAATAGTGATGAAGCCTGGAACATACAGAACAGCGAGTCCTATCATGTGGTATGGTTTGCTCCTCTGCCTGAAGGAGAAGCCTTTACGGACGAAGTATATCTGGAAGGCTTCACCATTGAGGGAGGTACATATAAGGGAACGGGCGCTACCCAATACGCCCCAGGCTATGGTGCGGGCGTTTATATCAATGACCCGTCAGCCCGAATGCGCTACTGCACCGTGAGATTCTGTAACTCGGGCATGAAAGAAAGCGGAAACATCAAGCCTCGTGGCGGCGGCATCTACTGCAAAAACGGACAGACAGAAGGTAACCTGGTATACGACTGCTCGGCTTACCAGGGCGGAGGCATCTATATTGACGAAGCCGGCTTCATCACCCGAAGTATGGTAACCAACTGTTCTGCCTATCAGGGAGCGGGTGTATATCTGAATGGTGACGCTAGCAACCCGGAGAAAGCCTATTATCAGATTCTTGCCACCTCGGTAATCAGTAACAATACCAGTACCCGAAATGGTGCTGTGTATCTGGATGGTCACGGACTGGTGATTAACAACACCATCGTCAACAACTATACCAACAACACCTCGGATCCTGCTGACAAGCTGTCATCCAATACGGGTGGTGTGTATATCAAGGAAAAGGGTCTTCTTGCCAACAACGTCATCTGGAACAACTAGCTGCTCCAGCACAAATCAGGCACCAACAACTCTGCGTCCATGGCACAGATTTATGCAGCCAACCCATCAGAAGAGACCGTACAGTTTTACAACAACGCCATCTCGGATGTAAATGCAGCCAAATGGACCAGCACCTATCAGAGCGGAACCATCTCCATCAACACGTATTACTCGGGCAAGGGATTCGTGATGGGCAATGAAGCACCTTACAACACGGTGGAAGCCTTCAACGAGAAACGTGGCGTTCTTACAGACATGAAGACGGTGAACTATTACTGGGAAACATTGACAGGTAGCCGACTGCGCAACGTGGGCATCAGCTATGCTCTCCTGCCATCTTCCTACCTGTATCAGCCAAAAATAGACCTGAGCGGAAAAGCTATCAGTTCGGTTCCGTCAGCAGGAGCCTATATGGCTGACAACCACGACCTTGTATTTGAAAAGAATAACAACAAGAAACGCCTGCGCATCTACTTTGACCGTTCACGAGAACTGGTGGACGGAACAGGAGAGTCGTGGGAAAAGAGCTATACCTCATCATCTGTAGATGAAATTCTCGGTTATCTTGCCGACATCAAGGATGGAGACAAGGTAAAGGTGGTTACTGCGGGCAATACTGCAGCAGAAGAATTCACTATCAGCAAAAACAGCGGCTACGAGTTTGAAATCTGCACTCGTGAAGGTATCTTCGAACCAAAGATTGCTTACACGTTCGAGGAAACAGATGCCAGGTCATGTACCTTCAGCATTCCACCTTGCGTACTCCCAATTACCGTGTATGGCGGTTATCCGGAGTATTCAGAGAATCCGAATCCGAAAGATGAAGACCGTGACCCTATCAAATACCGCACCGAACTGAACGGAAACCTGAACGGTTCAGAACTCAACGAGGGTCTCTACCATCTGGTCCGCATCGAAGCAGGTGCCAACATCACCATCGACGGCTATGCCTTTACCCATGCATACGCTGCCGGTACTGCCTACATGCCTTATGGTGGCGGTGTACTGATAGGAAGCATGGACCAGAGCAGTGAACCAACCACCGTGAAGCTGAAGAATTGCATCTTTGAGAACAATACAGCGACAGATGGCGGTGCTATCGCTACCATGCCAGATGCCGTGAATGTGAAATTGGAACTGGAAAACTGCGTCATCAATAACAACACAAGCAAGGATCCGCATAATCCAAGTCCTTCGGTGCTGCCTTCCATCATCTATCTGAACAAGGCTCAAGGCAGCAACAACAAACTCACACTCAACCACGTGAGCATCATCAACAATGAGGGAGTAGCACCAGATTACGACCTTGTGAAGAGAACCTCGTATGCTGTAGGAAACAAACTGAACATCAACGGCACATGGAATGATTCGGAATGCAAGAACAGCATAGACATCAACACTCTGGGAAAAGACGGAGCCCTGAACTTCAGCAACCCAACCAATGAAGTGGGTGCCCGGATGAGCGGCAACGTTTATTACGGAGGCTATTCATCCTTCCGCCCGCTGACCAGTTCTGAACAGGCTGGCAGCATCATCAACAGTGCCCAAGAAAACAATGCAACCACAACAGCCAAGGACATCACCGGTGAAGACCGCAACCTAGGTGGTGTTCCTGACCTGGGTGCATACGAAGCTCTCCTGCCAAAAGCAGGAAAGATTATCTACGTGCGTTCGTACAACCAGGACTATGATAGCAACAGCGATGCCAACAATGATGACCTGGACGGCAACCCGGACTTCAATCTTCTGAATGAATCAAATACCGAATATGACGGAAGCTGCTGGGACAAGGCTATCATCGGCAACGCCATGTGTGACAATACAAAGAATAGAACAGGCAATGATTTCTATGTAAAGCAGAGTGACAATACGCTGCTTAGCACCACTATTGACAATACAGATTATAGTCAGACTAACGGCAAGTATCGTTCAGAAACTGACTCTTATGGTAAATTCTGGACTAACTCAGGAAATCAGGAGAAGCAGTATCTCTCTGGCTGGGGATCATATAATAAAATCACCAACAACAGAGACGAACGATACATCAGCGGTCTACAATATGCTGTGGAAAAAGCAGCTGAATTGAATAAAATAAAAAAAGACAGCGTTGTGGTGTGGGTAGGTGCAGGTATCTATACCGACTACAAAGGCTTTGTTGTCAGAGACAAGGTGGAGGTAATAGGTGGTTTCCCATACGAAGGCTATCCTGGAGAAGACGACCGTCATATACGTGCCGGCACGCAAGGAATACGAAAAGCTGGACAAGACCAAGTATGAAACCATTCTACAGATCAGAAAGGAATCGCCTGTATACTTCAAAAACGGAGATAAGGAAATGTGGTATCAGGAGGACAAGCCTTCTGATGGCTCTAATTATGACTTTACAAAAACGTTGATAAACAGCGGGAAAACAGAGCGCCATTATGTACTGTATCAGCCAGACGTATGCCTTCCTACCTGGTCGCCATCGGGTGATGGAAACGCCACACGTACCGACGGTAATGCCGTACGCTATAAAGGAACTTTAAAAGACGAAAAATACGTGGATTACGAGCATGCCAAATGGGATGGCTTCTCCGTACGTCATGGTTATATCATCAACTATCCTGGTGCCAACCGTGACGGAGGTGCAGGTGTGCGTGTATTCCGAGGTGTAGAACTGGAAAATCTCATCATCGTCAACAACTTCAATCATGGCAGTCGCGTACGTGGTGGCGGTTTGTATATGGACGGAGAGAACAGTAAGATTTCGAACAGTTACCTGCTGAGAAACCTGAGTTATGCCAACCGCAGTGAAAGTTATGGAGGCGGAGCCTATATGATTCAAGGCACCGGCTACAACCTTGTGGTGGCAAACAACCGTTGTTATAACGGATCCTGTCGTGGCGGAGGTATCTTCCTGGAGAGTGCCAAGTTCTACAACAATACCATCGCCTACAATATGGCGACAAACGGAACCGGCATCTATCACTGGCAGGATGCCAAAACCGGAGTTGCATCGCAACTTTCACTCTACAACTGTATCATCTATGATAATTACGATAACGGCAAGCAGATTACAGATCAGGTAAACTCAGCTGCATGGGGCAAAATGAAACCATCTCACAACTGCTACATGAACAGTAGTGACCTCAGCAGCAAATTCCAGGAAAGCGATGGAAATTTCACTGGCACAGATCTGTCTTTCCCATTTGAGGACAAGACCTACGAAAATGGAAAAGACGGAGTTTTCCGCTTCCGCAATGCCCGATTAAAGAATAACTTCCGCCTGAACGAGGCTGATGGTTTAGCAGGTAACAAGTGTCTGAATGGTGGAACCACAAATGTAGGAAATGGAATCATCCTTCCGGAAACCGACATGGACTATACCAACCGAATCAAGGACTGCGCCATTGATATCGGTGCCTATGAGGCTGATAATACTACCAATATCGCACCACAGAAAAAGACAAACAGCGCAAATATTATAGATTACATTTATTATGTAACCCAAAACGGATGGGGAAACAGAAGTGGAGACAGTCCGGAAAACGCTGCCTGTGCTGACAAACTGCAGGATGTGCTGACTGCTGCGGGCAAGAAATTTAATTCAACAAGTCAGAGCAAGGTGTATGTAAAAGTGGCAGGCTATCAGGCTGATGAAACCGGAAAGCGCTTTACTTATCATGCCAATACGCTGGCAGACCCTAGCGATCCGCAGAGTTATACCTTCCTGATTCCTAACGGAGTATGCCTGATGGGTGGTTACTATGAGGGTGACCAGGAAGGAGGAAAGCTGAAAGATGGAACCGCCAATTGGGATAATGACAAACGCGACTGTATCAGCACTTACCAGACTGTATTAAGCGCGAAGACCGAAGTAAAAGAAGGTTCTGCCGTTAACCAGGAGGTGAACGGCTACCACACCGTGTGCTTCGGCAAATGGCCTACGGGCGACTATGACGACTACAACACTTCTGCCCTGACAGAGAATACCATCATAGATGGCTGTCGCCTGATTGATGGTAACGCTAGCGACAAGTCGGGCTTCAAGAGTATGGGTGGTGCAGCCATTGTGCCAAGAATGGCACATGTACGCAACTGTGAAATTTCCGACTGTCAGGCTACCCAAGGCGGTGCTCTAATGTTGCTGAAAGGTAGCATCGTAAGCGGTAGTGTCATCGTAAGAAACAAGGCACAGAAAGGTGGCGCCATCTATGCACTTCGTTCCAACGACCAGAACGAAGACGCCAAGAAATACCATGCCTACGTCATCTCATGCACCATCGCCAAAAACGAGGCAACCATTGGTGGCGGAATCTACCAGGAGGAGAACTCCCTGATTGGCGGTAACTCCGTGATATGGGGAAATACGGCACAGACCGATAACAACATCAGCGGTGATGTGAACTATCAGTCTTACGACTATCTGCAGGGACTGGGAGCATATACGGAAAGATTCTATCCATACAACTATTGTTTCGTAGAGAAGATGGCGTTGCCAGCCAACAAAATGAATACGGAGATGAGCAGCGACCTGGACAGTTACTTCAACGACAACAAAATCTTCAAGCCTCGTGCCTATTCACCATTGATTGGCAACGGAGTTGAGAAAGAATACGTCAATGCATGGAAGAATTATGGTATCAGCAGCTACGACATTACCGGTAAAGAAAGAACCATGACCAAGCAACAGACAGCCGGCGCATACACATCTGATCTGCCTGCGTTTGATAATACCAAACTTCTGAGGCGCCTGTTCGTTTCTCAGACAGGTGGTGAGATTGTAACAGAAGAAGACAAGGCAAAGTATTATGGCCGCTCCTTCCTGACTCCTTTCAACAGTCTCGAAGCAGCCCTCGATTACATCAATGAGGCACGAGAAAAGAAAGTGGCGAATGATAATACCCACTTCGAGATTCTGATGACAGGTGGAACCTACAAGCCGAGCAAGATGCGACAGAACAAAGATCTTTCGCAAGAACAGAACACAATAGACCGCCGCTTGCAGAGCTTCACCATCCCGGTGAACGTAGATATCTTCGGCAGTTTCTCGAAAGATGACCTGTATTCTTCTACTCCTTTTGTTCCTGGTACAGAAAACAAAACTGGAGATGTGCTAACAAGCTTTAAAGGCAAAACTTTGATTCCAGACGAACCCATTAAAGAGATTCTGGCAAAACGCAACTCCAACTACATGACCGACAACAACAAGAACGGATTGATAGAGCCATGGGAGTTCCAGAATCCTACGATTCTTTCCGGTGACATCAAGGCATCGGAAAAGGAACGTAATGTATATCATGTGGTCTACAGTAATGCGGGCTCCACGGGTGCTTCGGCTACCTTGAACAATGATGTCGTATTAGACGGTATTACCATCATGAATGGTGAGACCACGACAAAACTGAAGACTGAAGAAGGAGGAACTAACGAAGTTGCCGAGATTGGTCGTGGAGGCGCTATCTACACCAACCGCGTGAACTATACATTGAACCGTTGCCGACTAATCAAAAACTCCGGTCTGCATGGCGGAGCTGTCTATGTAAACAATGCAAGTCTAGACATCATCGGCAGTACAATCAGCGGTAACAGTAACGTATCAGAAAAGGCTAGTCAGGATAAAGTCACCGAACCTGGTAAGGGTGGAGCCATCTATCTCTATCTCACAGAATCAGAGAATGGAAACCTGCATATCGTCAACTCGCTCTTAGCCAACAATGATGTAACTTGGGGCAGATATACGGGCACACAAAATTCGCAAGGCGGAGCCATCTATATCCGTAGAGCAAACGATGCTGGCAGTATGGCTGCGGGCTATCAGGATGCCTACATCGTAAACAGCCTCATCGTGAACAACAAGGCAAAGCAAGATGGAGCCATCCATGTGGAGAACGAGGTGGCAAACGGTACGATTACACCTATATTATATAATACCGCCATTTGGGGTAATGAATCTACAGATAATAGTGTGCTCCTTAGGAGAGAGCACATGTGCAACTGCGCCTGGGATGAATTACCTGCTTCTACAGTTTCTCCAGCAACGGATGGCAATATCAAGTTGAACAAGGAGAACATCGCATCGGATGGTCCACGCTTCACAGCGCCTACAACGACAAAGGGTTACGAAGGTTATACACAGGATGCCAAGTGGAATCCACAGGCTATCTCTGTGCTTACAGATGCAGGTGATGGAAGCAAGGATAAAGACGATAAAAACGAGACTGGTAGATATCTGAATTGGTGGACTATGCACAATACTCGCCTTGAGAAATATGGTTATCCATCTGAGTACATCCGTCCTGCCAATGTTTCGGATTACAACAGATACGTAGGTCCGAAAGACGAGAATGGTAATATAGCAGAAAAACCTATCGATATCGGTATGTATGAATTCCAGTATGTATTCAAGTTTACTGACTTAGAAAAGGTTTATATCGGAATGGAAGAGAAAGGAAATGGCGATGGTAGTAGTTGGGATAATCAAAGCACCGACCTTCGTGGTGCTATCATTGCTATGGCTAACCCTACGGGTAACAAATCTGCAGGTATTACAACCAACAACAACAGAAAGGTGTTTGTACGCGGAGGTACCTATTATTCGCCAACCTACTCTAGCGGCGATGCCTTCTCTCTCATTGTGAACAATGACGAAAAGGCTAAGTATATAACATCGATTGAACTTGTGGGTGGTTGTACGGGCTCGAATGCTGACGGAACAGAGGTGCAAGACTTCAGCAAACCTTCGGTACTCATTGAGAACCCGGCCAAGGCGGGCGAAACCAAAAACTTGCTCAATATCGTAACGAATGGTAAGCCGGTAACTATTTCCGGTTTCACATTCCAGAACCAGAGTGGTGTGGGAGTAAATGCGAAGATTAATAATGAGCAAGCCGGAAAGGGAGAAAAAATGAGGCTCCATCATTGTGCCTTTAGAAAGAATAACGGATCAGGAATGGTTGTAAACAACCAAAAAGAATATGGCATAAACATGTGGAATGTACTGTTTGCAGATGGAAATGGAAATGGTCTTACCATCTACGGTCCCCAATCAGCAGACATAACAAACGCCACGTTTGTCTGCAATAAAGACACTGCAGTTAGTGGAACAGACCACGTGTATAATTCTGTCGCCTGGAAGAATGGTTCTCAAAATCTGAATACAAATAATAAAAATGTCGTGATTGCTAGTTCTATCGAGAATGGAGATGTGCTAAAAGGTCCAAACTTTGTAGATCCAACGAACGGTGACTATAGAATTCGACCTAGCCTCATGTTACTCGATAAAGGAAACAATGAGAAATATCAGCTAAATGCTAATATAAACTCAGAAAAGGACTTAGGTAATACAGCCCGTCTGATTGGCGACAACATAGATATCGGTGCATACGAGTGCGACACGAAGTTGCGGGATATTATCTATGTAAAAGAAGGTTCTGCTGTTGCAGGTACAGGTGAAAGCTGGGATAACCCAACCAACGACCTGCAAGGCGCCATCAACCTGGCTGAGCTTTATGCCAACAAGAATGAAGGTAAATATGGCTACGTCTTCGTAGATAGGAATCTGAAGGCTAATAATGTCAATATCAGCATGCCGGGCGTCAAGATGTTTGGTTCGATGCGCGAAGAAAAAAGTTCTGAAACAGAACCAGAAGCTATCGTGAAGGATCTCCTTACTCAGAGAAAAGGAATCATTGAGTCTGCCAGTCAGTCTGCCATCAATGGACTGACACTCAACAATGCAACTACAGATACCAGAATGTGTATTGTAGATGGTTTCAAGGTTTCGGGCGACGTCAGCCTCCAAGGCAACAGCATGCTCTCCACCTCTATCCTCGATGCAAATGCAAAGGTATCTGGCGATGCAAGTAGTTGGCTCTACAATAGTCTGGCATTAGGAACCGTGAAGGATGTGAAGGCCGTCAATGTAACAGCTTCCGGCGAATTACCATCAACAAATGGTAGTGGAGCCAACAGATCATCTGTAAACACCTATAATAAATATGTGAAAGATGACTACTGGAAGTACCAGCTTGACGAGACTTCAAAAGACATCAATGTCAATGCAGACGCAACAGCAACCAACGAATGCATCGCCAAGGTGATGCACAGCCATGACCTTGCCGGCAATCTGCGCATCAGAGCCAACGTAGACAACGGATGTTTTGAGACTTGGTATCTGACAAACGATGCTATAGCAAACAAGGACGATTATCCTCATGGTAAATCTGTGGTCTATGTCATGACAGAAGACAAGGAGCTGAAACTCGACAATGGCTTCTATACAGAGACGAATCCGTTCACCCCAGGCTTCCTGCTCTTGAAGCACCACGCCGGTTTAAGAGGCAACAACAGTTATGTAAACCTCACCAACTTTGCCGTGGAAAGAAACTTAAAGGCTGGAACCAACTTCTTCTCCATGCCTTTCAAGGCTACCAATATGGAGGTTGAGGGCACAAATAATCCAGCTGACGGTAGCGTAGTAGCCTACTACTATAATGCAGCTACTCGTGCCAAGTACGACTATAAGTTTGAGAAAAGCGAGAGTAAAGCATGGGTAAAGGGCGTAGACAACCAGCGAAACTTTACCGCAGGTTTCAGAATGGATGCAAAAGAACCAAAGACCGTTCGCTTCTATGGAATCAGTTACACAGAGAAAGATGGTAGGACCAACAGGAGTCTGCTGGATAAGATTACCCTGGTACAGAACAATAACCAGCAGCCATGGTCAGACAGTAATGGCGGCGGTTTGAAGTTCACCCACAAGGAGAACATGGGCTGGAACCTCTTCGGTTCTCCTTATCTCTGCGCCATGAACTATAGCGATATGGAATATGGCAGAGTCATCTACCAATGCGAAGAAAACGGCAGCTACAAGGCTATCAATACCTATGATTCAGACACGGGTGCTTCAACGGCTGGCTACATCCCGGCAATGGATGCCGTGTTTACGCAGACTGCCACTCTGGATAATTCAGAAAGCGTGATAGTAGGACATTCGGAAGCAAGGGCAGCAACAGCCTATCAAGCAACCCGAGCCCTCGACATCGCCATCACACAGAGCAACAGAAACAGCCGAGCCGGCAACAGCGCTCCTGTAGATGACCAACTCCAGTTGAATACAGTTCCTGCCTACGAAGCAAAAAGCGACTTTGATATGGGAAGTGACGGAGTGAAATGGATGATGAACCAGAATGCTCAGATCTATGCTATACGCAATGGTGGACGCTACTCTCTCCTCTCTGCGGTCTGCATTGATGCAGAACAGACCATCGGAGTCAGTCTGCCGGAAACCGGTGAATACAGCATCAGCATCCCTGAAGATTGCGACGCCAGCGAATATGAAACCGTCTGGCTGAAGGACAAGGAAACCGGAAAGGCGGTAGATCTGAAGGATGGCAGTTATCCATTCTATGCTGCCCAAACTGGTGAGATGAACAATCGCTTCAATATCAGTTTCAACCGCAAGGAGACTGACATGAAGTCAGACATCACCATTGTTCCTAGCGGCAACTATCATATCCAGATAAAGGGGCTGAAACAGAACGACATCATCAGAATATACGGAACTTCAGGTGTCCTGGCGCTTCAGAAACAGGCAAAATCTGATACAGAACTGCTTCGCTCACCAGTAAATGGAACTGTAGCCGTAGAGGTAACACGAGGCGGAAAACAGATAGCCGTAAAGAAGATAGCCCTTAAATAAAGGAATGAATGACGTAAAATTACGGAATAAATGTTAATAAAGCGCAGAGATAATCGCTCGTTTCAATAATTGGCATTATCTTTGCGCTTATTATATTATTCAATAGACCATAAATAACAAAAGAAAATAGAATTATGACAGAAAAAGAAATGTACAATCTGATAAATAGTCAGAACAACCAGCAGAGCAATGGCTTTGCTGTTAATGAGAAAGAACGAGGTATAAGCGGTGTTTTCTCTGCTTTAATGCGCAAAGTGTATACATGGATGACCTTAGCTCTCCTGATTACGGGCGTTACTGCCTATGGTGTGGCTAGCAGTCCTACCCTGCTGATGACCTTGATGACAAGCCGCGGCTTGCTCTTTGGTCTGATTATCGCAGAGCTTGCCCTGGTATTCATCATTACTGGTGCCCTACAGAGACTCTCCCTGACTACGGCCACCCTACTCTTCATCGTCTACTCGGTTTTGAATGGTGCCATGCTTTCATCCGTATTCGTAGTATATACGATGACCAGTATTGCCAAGGTATTTTTTATTACAGCCGGCACATTCGGAGCGATGGCTTTCTATGGTTACACTACCAAGAAGGATTTGACCTCTTTAGGAAAAATACTCTTCATGGCGCTGATAGGCCTGATTATCGCTACCGTAGTAAACATGTTCTTGAAGAGTTCTGGATTTGATTACATTTTGAGTTACGCCGGCGTAGCCATCTTCGTTGGCTTGACCGCTTGGGACAGTCAGAAAATCAAGCAGATGCTCCAGACACAATACGACATGAGCGAGGGCGCACAGAAACTGGCACTCATCGGAGCCTTGACCCTGTATCTCGATTTTATCAACCTCTTCCTCTACTTGCTCCGCATCTTCGGAGGCAGTAACAAGGAATAATGAAAACGGGAATCGGGAATAAAGTAAAAAAAACAAAGAATAACATACATAACGAGAAAGGTTGGCTTGCCCTCAACGGGTTGGCCAACCTTTATTTTTTAATTCCTAGAAAAAGTAAATGCTAGAGTTATATTCTCTTCAAAAAGTTCTATGGTGCAAAGATAGAAAAAAAATTGAGAACCATGGTTTCAAAATAGCAAAAATAAGTTTCAAATGGACAAAAAGTGTCTTTTGACATTTTTCAGTGTACCACTGATTTTTACAAACTGCCTAAACATCAACAACTTATGCATTTACCCTATATTTATTAGGAGAGCAACCAAAAGAGGCAAAAAATACTCTTCTGAACGTAGAAATAGAATTAAATCCCGATTTGATGGCGATTTCCGGCAAAGGAAAGTTCGTTGATTTCAACAAATTCTCAGCATACTGTATACGATAAGAATTCACATAATCATAAAACGTCTGCCCATTCTGCCGGTTAAAATAGCGACTCAGATAAGTACGGTTCGTACCTACAGCCAGCGCCACATCAGACAATTTCAGTTTCGGATTGAGATAGATTTTATCTTCCTCGAACAACCGCTGCACCTCAGCAGCCATCCCCGAAACATCTACTTCGTTCTGCTCTAACGGTACAATTTCAATATCGCTCAACTCTTCTATCACTGACTCATGCCTATAAACAAAATAATCTATCAGCATCCAGAGTATCAGAGAGCTTACCATATAGATATTGTCGTAATCCACATTAATAACGAAACAGCTCAGCGTCCATAAAAACAGAATCAGGAAGAAGGTATTGAGAATGGCAAGAAGCCAATTCAGATTAATATTTTCCTGATAAGAAAAGCGCTCTTTCAGCTGGCGGTGATACCTCCGAATCATAAAGAAAAGCAATATAAAGGTAGAGAATCCATAAATGGCTCCCCAGGCAGAAAGCACATAAAACCAGATGATATTATGGGTAAAAATATAGAACACCGGCAACAAGAGGAAAGGCAATTCCAGCATCAAAGCTTTCACCCATCTGAACCAGCCCGGCTTCACCAGTTCCATCAACACAAAGCTGTAGAACGGAATAATCATCATATCCAACGAAGACGTAAGATACCACGCATGCTCGTTGTCAAAACCATAAATCAGAAAGAAAACCAGGTCCTTTACCAACTGCAGGTCGACCACAATCATGAGCCACATAATCATCCGAAAGAGCATCTCCTTTCCTTTTCTCCAAAACAGGAATGCCATCATGGAGAAGAACATCATGCTCATACCATAAATAAAACTCGTTACCGAATCCATGTCTACTTTCTATATAAATAAACAAAAAGGCACACCTATGGAGAGATATTCTAACATTCCAAAGGTGTGCCATGATATAAATTTAATGCCTTATATAATAAGGTGTAGTATTAAATGAAATAACCTAATTAGTCGATTTCCTCATCGGCCTCGTAACCTCCCATCTCACGGATAGCATTCTTCAGCATCGTGTACTGCTGGTAGAGATGGTTTACAGGCTCTTCACCCTTAGTATAATCGTGCATAGGTGCCTTAAGGAAGAAACTCAAGAAACGCTGGATTCCGAAACGGCTTGCACGAGCTGCAAGATCGCTCAACAATGTAAGGTCGAGCAGCAATGGAGCAGCAAGGATTGAATCACGGCAGAGGAAGTTAATCTTAATCTGCATTGGGTAACCCATCCAGCCGAAGATATCGATATTATCCCAACCCTCCTTGTTATCGTTGCGAGGTGGATAATAGTTGATACGTACCTTGTGATAGTACTGAGTATCTTCATCGTTACCATGACCATAGAGATCTGGCTGAGCTTCTGGTTTCAGGATTGTCTCAAGAGTAGAGAGTTTACTTACCTCCTTGGTATGGAAATTAGCTGGTTCATCGAGAACGAGACCATCACGGTTGCCGAGAATATTGGTAGAGAACCAGCCATTCAAGCCGAGACAACGGGTACCGATGATAGGAGCGAAACCACTCTTGACAAGAGTCTGACCTGTCTTGAAGTCCTTACCGGCGATAGGCATTTTGGTCTTCTCTGCGAGTTCCCACATAGCAGGAATATCAACAGTTGTATTAGGAGCACCCATGATGAAAGGAGCACCCTCTGTCAAAGCAGCATAAGCGTAGCACATGGATGGAGCTACATGCTGGCGGTCGTCAGCCTTCATTGCAGCCTCAAGTGCTGCCAATGTACCATGAATCTTCATATCTACAGGAACATAGATTTCGGTAGATGCTGCCCAGATAACAACGATACGGGCACAACCGTTCTTCTCCTTGAAGTCGCGGATATCCTGACGAAGAGCCTCTACCATCTCCCAGCGGGTCTTGCAATCCTTCACATTGTCGCCATCAAGACGCTTTGCATAGTTCTTGTCGAAAGCAGCCTTCATTGGTACTACCTTCTCCAACTCCTCGCGTACAGGATTGATATCTTTCTCCTTCAATACCTCAGCATACATAGCTGCCTGATAAGCATTCTGCGGATAAACATCCCAAGTACCGAATACGATATCATTAAGGTCTGCAAGTGGAACGATGTCCTTATAGTGCAAATATTTCTTGTCTGCACCCTTGCCAACACGAATCTTGTCGTACTGAGTCATTGAACCTACTGGCTTTGCAAGTCCCTTACGAGTCATGAAAACACCGGTCATGAAGGTAGTAGCTACTGCGCCACAACCAACAACCAAGATTCCCAGCTTACCTTCTGCTGGTTTAACATTCATTTTTTCCATCTTCTAAAGGTTTATTTTATATTAAGTTGATTATAATCTAAGAATTGTGTCTGCAAAGATAACAAAAACTAATTGAACCGATGCGGTTTTCGTAGACTTTTTTTCAATAATTTACAATAATTAGCTTAAAATGGATAAAAAGGCTATTCTGCATCAAAAGCCAAGTGTAGAATATTTGTATGAAAGAAGATAATATATGCATATTTATTCCACGTTTATGCATAACGAAAGACAAAATAATGTTATTTTATGCATTTTTCTTTCATTTTATTTGGTTATTTGCAAAATATATTGTAATTTTGCAGCCGTTAAACGAATAAAAATACAGCATATGAAGGCAAAGAACAGCAGATTGGAAACTTTGAAGATGCTTATATCAAGTCAGGAGTTGAGTTCGCAAGACCAACTTTTGGAGGCTCTTCACAAAGAAGGCTTTAAGATTACGCAAGCTACATTGAGCCGTGACTTAAAACTGCTCAAGGTAGCAAAGGCAGCATCTTCGAGTGGAAAATATGCGTATGTCCTGCCCAATGATACATTATATAAAAGAGTATCAAACCATATTCCAGTGAGCAAGATGATGGTGAATACCGGATTCCAGTCTATCAACTTCTCTGGAAATATGGTCGTGATCAAAACCCGTCCGGGATATGCAAGCAGCATTGCCTATAATATAGATAATAGTGATATCCCTCAAATTCTGGGAACCATCGCTGGCGATGACACGATCTTTCTGGTTAAGAAGAAAGGGACAACAGAAGAGGAAATCATCAATGCACTAGCAGAGGTAATTCCAGACGTTCACCATAAATATATATAAGGTAGTTGCATTTTTATGCAAAACATACACCTTATTAATATAAAGAAAGAATATTAAAACAAAAACATTTTAAGATAGAAGAGAAAAAATGGAAGAAGCAGAAGTTAAAGTAATGGTGGCTGACGAAAGTCACATCAAGTACATCGACACCATTCTGACTACAATTGCAGAAGCTGCAAAGAAGCGTGGTTCTGGTATCGCCAAGCGTTCACCAGAGTATGTTGCCACCAAGATGCGCGAAGCCAAGGCGGTCATCGCTCTCCAAGGCGAAAAGTTCGCAGGTTTCAGCTACATCGAAACATGGGGCAACAAGCACTATGTTACCACATCAGGTTTGATCGTTCACCCAGACTTCCGTGGTATGGGATTGGCTAAGCGTATCAAGAACCTGACCTTTACGCTTGCCCGACAGCGATGGCCTCATGCCAAGATTTTCTCTTTGACATCCGGTTCGGCTGTCATGAAGATGAACACCCAGTTGGGTTACCTTCCTGTTACCTTCGCCGACCTGACCGATGATGAGTCATTCTGGCGTGGTTGTGAGGGTTGCATCAACGTGGATGTCCTCCATCGTACCAACCGCAAATACTGCATCTGCACCGCCATGCTCTTCGACCCAGAAGAACATCTGCCTATCAAGCTTCCTCAGGAAGTGATTGAGAGAATCCGCAAGATTGACGGTCCTTCTGCAGAAATCTAAATCCTTATATATAATTAAGGTGTTGGCAAGAATGCCATCTAAACAGTATTCACCACATATTAAACATAAAATAAAATGGCAAATAAGAAAGTTGTAGTCGCTTTCAGCGGCGGTCTCGATACATCATACACAGTAATGAAGTTGACCCAGGATGGCTGGGATGTTTATGCAGCATGCGCTAACACGGGTGGTTTCTCTGCCGAGCAGTTGAAGACCAACGAGGAGAACGCATATAAGTTGGGTGCCAAGGCATACGTTACTCTCGACGTTACCCACGAGTATTACGAGAAATCATTGAAATACATGATTTTCGGTAATGTGCTCCGCAACAACTGCTACCCTATCTCAGTATCTTCTGAGCGTATCTTCCAGGCCATCGCCATCGCTCGTTACGCCAAGGAGATTGGTGCTGACGCCATCGCTCACGGAAGTACAGGTGCCGGCAACGACCAGATCCGTTTCGACATGACCTTCCTGGTAATGGCTCCTGGTTTAGAGATCATCACCCTGACCCGGGATAAGGCGCTTTCTCGTAAGGAGGAGGTTGATTACCTGAACGAGCATGGTTTCTATGCAGACTTCACCAAGTTGAAGTATTCATATAACGTAGGTATCTGGGGAACCAGTATCTGCGGTGGCGAGATTCTCGATCCAACCCAGGGTCTTCCTGAGGAGGCTTATTTGAAGCACGTTACTGCCAAGGAAGAAGAGGCTGAACTGAAGATTACCTTCGAGAAGGGTGAGATCGTGGCTGTCAACGGCGAGAAGTTTGATGATAAGATTGCGGCCATCCAGAAGATTGAGGAGATTGGTGCATCTTACGCTATCGGTCGCGACTGCAACGTGGGTGACACCATCATCGGTATCAAGGGTCGTGTAGGTTTCGAGGCTGCAGCTCCTAAGCTCATCATCGAGGCTCACCGCCTGTTGGAGAAGAGCACATTGAGCAAGTGGCAGCAGTATTGGAAGGACCAGGTAGGCAACTGGTACGGAATGTTCCTCCACGAGAGCCAGTACCTGGAGCCAGTGATGCCGGATATCGAGGCTATGCTGACTTCTTCTCAGCGCAACGTAAACGGTACAGCTATCCTGAAGCTTCGTCCATTTAGCTTCCAGACTGTTGGTGTCGATTCACCAGACGATTTGACCAAGTCTAAGCTCGGTGAGTATGGTGAGATGCAGCACGGTTGGACCGCAGAGGATGCGAAGGGCTTCATCAAGGTAAGCTCTACCCCACTCCGTGTTTATTATGGTATGCACCCTAACGAGGAAAGATAATATGGTAAAAGTAGGTATTTTAGGAGCAGCTGGTTATACAGGAGGTGAGCTGATTCGCCTCCTTATCAACCATCCTGAGGCAGAGATTGTATTTGCCAACAGCGAGAGTAACGCCGGCAACCTGGTGGCTGAGGTTCACGAGGGATTGTATGGCGAGACCGACTTGAAGTTTACCGCCGAGATGCCTTTCGACCAGGTAGATGTTATCTTCTTCTGCTTCGGTCACGGCAAGAGCGAGGCGTTCCTGAAGGAGCACAATGTTCCGGAGAACGTGAAGATTATCGACCTGGCACAAGACTTCCGTCTTGCCCCTGAGACTGTGGTTGCTACCCAGCAGCCAACCCCAGCCGCTCACGATTTTGTATATGGTCTTCCAGAAATAAATGAATCAAAAATAGCCGTAGCTCAGCACGTGGCAAACCCAGGTTGTTTTGCAACTTGCATTCAACTTGGTTTGTTGCCTGCTGCTAAGATGGGTCTCATCAACAGCGATGTATCTGTCAATGCCATTACCGGAAGCACCGGCGCTGGTCAGAAGCCAGGCGCCACTACCCATTTCTCATGGCGCAACAACAACATGAGCATCTACAAGGCATTCAACCATCAGCACGTGCCAGAGATTCGTGAGAGTCTGAAGCAGACACAGGGTTATCTCGATGCTGCCATCGACTTCATCCCTTACCGTGGCGACTTCGCCCGTGGCATCTTCGCTACAGAAGTAGTGAAGACCGACAAGCCTATCGAGGAAATCGTGGCAGGTTACAAGGAGTTCTACAAGGATGCCAAGTTTACTCACTATGTGGATAAGGCAATCGACCTGAAGCAGGTGGTGAATACCAACAAGTGCCTGGTTCATGTGGATAAGTATGGCGATAAGCTACTGATTACTTCCTGCATCGACAATCTTCTGAAGGGTGCCGTGGGTCAGGCTGTTCAGAACATGAACATCATGTTTGGTCTCGACCAGACAGCAGGTTTGAAACTCAAGCCATCAGCATTTTAGATAAAAGAATTCGGAAGAACGGATGAAAAATCATTCGTTCTTCTATCATAAAAAATAGTTTGTAATAAGATAACTCTATGAGTTGTCTTTCTTAAAACATAGATTTAACATGAAACTTTACGACGTATATCCTCTTTTCGATATTAATATAGTAAAAGGTAAGGGCTGTAAGGTATGGGACGACAAGGGTCAGGAATATCTCGACCTCTATGGCGGTCATGCCGTTATCAGCATCGGTCATTGCCATCCTCACTATGTTGAGATGCTCACCAACCAGTTGAACAACCTGGGTTTCTATTCCAACTCTGTCATCAACAAGTTGCAGGTGAAACTCGCAGAGCGTCTGGGCAAGATAAGCGGTTATGAAGATTATCAGTTCTTCCTCATCAACTCTGGTGCCGAGGCAAATGAGAATGCCTTGAAGCTGGCTTCATTCACCAACGGAAGAACCCGCGTGCTTTCTATAGAGAAGGCTTTCCACGGCAGAACATCCCTTGCCGTAGAGGTAACAAATAATCCAAAGATTATCGCTCCAATCAATGACAATGGTCACGTAACCTATCTTCCTATCAACGATTTGGAGGCTTGGGAGAAGGAACTTGCCAAGGGCGATGTATGTGCTTGTATCATTGAGGCGATTCAGGGCGTAGGTGGTTGCAACATGGTAACTCCAGAGTTTGCTCAGGGCTTGCAGGCAGCCTGCAAGAAATACGGCACCTTCCTGATTTGCGATGAAATCCAGTGCGGTTATGGAAGAAGCGGTAAGTTCTTTGCTCACCAGTGGTTGGGCATCAAGCCAGATCTCATCACCGTAGCCAAGGGTATCGGTAATGGTTTCCCTATGGGTGGCGTATTGATTTCTCCTGAGTTTACTCCTGTATATGGTCAGCTGGGTACTACTTTCGGTGGCAACCATCTGGCATGTACAGCAGCTCTCGCCGTTCTCGATGTTTTCGAAAAGGAGAACCTGGTAGAGAATGCGCATGAGGTTGGTGAATATCTCATCGCCCAGCTGAAGGAGTTGCAGAAGCGCAACAGCCACATCACAGAGGTTCGTGGCCGTGGCTTGATGGTAGGCGCCGTACTCGATATTCCTCACAAGGAAGTTCGCAGCAAGCTCATCCACGAGCAGCATTGCTTCACCGGTTGCGCCGGCACCAACATCCTTCGTATCCTCCCTCCATTGGTATTGACCAAGGAGAATGTGGATGACTTCATCGGAAGATTGGAAACCGTATTAAAAGAAGTATAAACCCATTGAGATAAGGATATAAAGAAAACTCAACCCATAAAAGAAATAGGAAACACTCCTATCGTGAGCAGCAAGCCCTTTGCGGTTTGCTGCTTTTTTGTTCCCCTTATAGGAAATCATCTTAAATGTCTCTACTTTCGAATAAAAATAATAAAAGATATTTATAGTCGATTCAACTCTGCATTACCGGCACCAGTTCCCTTGTACTTGCTACGTGTGGTATTGAACTTATAGCGAAGGGTGAGTTGCAGGTCTCTCGTACCTCGCTTAGACACTTGCAAGAGTTCCATCTTCTGGTTATAGAGCAAGTCGGCATCCCAACATTTATAAAGCAGGTCGTTGCCTTTTATTTCCAAGGTAAGGGCATCCTTTAGGAATGACTTGCTGATGCTGACATCCAGTACATGCTGCTCTTTGGCAAGATATACATTCATCGTGTTACCCTTGCTCTGATAGCGATAATCCACGTTAAGGGTGATACCGCATGGCAAGGATAAGGCATTGTTGAAGTTGCCCATGAAGATAGGACGATTCAAGCGATAAGATGCCACATCAGTATGGAGGGTGAACCAGGGCTTCTGCATGCCCAAGTTGATTTGCGGCGCCCAAATGCCTATCTTTGGAGCGGCACTAATGAAGGCAGTCATGCTCTTGAGACTCTTCACGTTCTTACGACTTATCATGGTAATGGCTTCGTTCCCAGGTATTTGCTCCGCCCAATAGATGATGGCATTGCGAGAGTCCTTGTAGTTGACCATAAACTGGATGAACTTCCATACACCCGATAATTCCACTCTGTGATTGGTTTCGTTGTCGAGATAAGGATTACCTGTTTGGCGAGTAAATCGATTCATATAAGATACATTGTTGCTCAGTTGACTATATGAAGGACGAGAGGTCTTTACCGAATAGCTCAACTGTGCCATTACCTTACCTATCTTCGCACCATAGCTGATGGTAGGAAAGAGGTTGCGGAAGGAGCGACTCTGCTCGGGCTGATAGATGCCTGCATCATAATACTTGAATCTTACATACTCGTATCGCAATCCTGCCGTGATGTTTCCTATCGGGGTGAGGTGCGCATATTGGATGAATGGACTTGCCGTCTGCTCCTCCAACTTGCTATAAGAGTTGGCGAGGAGGTCGGTGCGGTTCACTTCGTAGTCATCGTTGCGACGGGTATTGATATACTCAGCTCCATAGGAGAGATTACCGCCTAAGAGAGGAGAGGTAATTACGAGTTTGGTAGCTACCATCTTATTGCTCACACGATTTTTGGAGTTGACGTTACGAGAATCGTGCTCCTGGCTCTGTTCATCGCTATAGGCATAAGCCCTGTTTGTACTGAAATAGAGGTCGGTATTCAGATCAATAGTGGTCTTGCCCAATGTGCCGTTGTAGTAGGCATTCAATTGATGGCTAGGATTGTCCTTGTCAACCGTCAGACCATCGGTTTTGATATAGTCATAAAACTTACCGTCGGCAGTCACCTGACTATCGAAAAAATCTTTTGAGCGAGAATAGCCTGGCGAGGTCAAGGTGTATCTCGCACCAATGGAATGATTGGCATTGAAATCATAGCTAAAACCACTGATAAGACGGTGCGATTCTATGCGACCAGTTACTTCGTTGTTGTTATGCTGTTGCCAAAGCGTATCTACATGTACAGTCTGATTGTAGGTGGCCTTTTGCATCCATGTTGCATCAGAGAACTTATAAGTGGCAAAGAGATTCAGTCCATTATGACGATAGTTCATGTTAATCTGCTGGATGGTATTGTCGTGCTTATTGTACCAATACACAGAGCGAGTATCAAAGCCGAAACCTTCGCCTTTCTTCTTGATGGTCTTGATTTTGATTACCGCATTTACCGAAGCATCGTAGGTGGCTCCAGGATTCTGGATGACTTCCACACTCTTGATGTCGGAAGATTTGATGTTATCCAACTCACTGATGTCTTGCATCTTCCTGCCGTTGATATATATAATAGGTGTACCCTTGCCGACCACCTCATATCCATCTTTCTTCTTCACGATGCTCGGCACATGCTTCAATACATCTTCAGCCGTACCCATCTTGCTAAGCACGGTTCCTGCCACATTAGTCAGCAGTCCTTCGTGGGTCTTCTTATATTGAGGAAGATGAGCTTTCACCACCACTTCGCCAAGTTCTTTGGAGAACTTATCATATAGGGTCGTGTCGGAAATCTGTTCGCCGTTGATGTTCTGTGCCATCATCTGTGTTATGGTAATGCCACAGAAGGATGCTACTAATGCAAGTCTTTTCATTTTCTTACTATTCTTTATGTTGTTACTATTCTTATTTATTGCAAAATAGCAAGGCAACGGCTATGCCAAAAACATAAACAATTGATTATCAGAATATATAGAAACAAAGTCCATAAAACGGCCTGTCTAAATACTTGACACTGCTGTCTAGTTATTAGACAGAAAAGCCATCAAAAAGGTTACGATGCGACATCATCTCCTTCATATACTCATGGTATTATTATTGTATTCTTGCTGCAAAAGACTGAAAAACAATGAAATAGCAAAATCTATCACATTTTTATGAGGGACTTTCTGCTTTTTTGTTTTTTTCTTGCTAGATTACTAATGTACGTGGGTGCTCATGTAAACGTGGGAATGGCAAACTCATTCATCTACAAGATAGGCAAGTACAAGGAGAAGACGACCAAGGACGTGGATACTTCCAGAATGGGAGTAAACTAGCGAATTTCTTGAAAAATCGTCAGTAAACAAGCATACTTTCTTAAAAAATCGTCTATAAACTGCTCTTTTTTCTGATAAAAGTAGTATCTTTGCACCATAATTGCATTTTAACTATAAGACGACAATGAAAATAACAATTATCGGAGCAGGTGCTATGGGCGGTGCCATGGCTGAAGGACTCTTGCAGAGCGAGAAGTTCACTCCATCAGATATTACGGTATCTGACCATAACCAACCAGTATTGGATCACTTCGCAAACGAAGGAGCCAGCGTAACTCTCGACAACCAGTTGGCTTGCCACGGTGCAGACATCGTATGTGTGGTAGTAAAGCCATGGTGCGTAGAGAAGACATTGAAGGGTATCAAGGATGCACTCAACTACAAGAGTCAGAAACTCGTAGTGGTAGCAGCCGGTGTGCCATCAGCCAACATCAAGGAGTGGCTGGACAAGGATGGTATCACCCCAACCTTCTTCCTCGTGATGCCAAACATCGCCATCGCCTACAAGCAGTCGATGACCTTCATCACTCCTGTAGATGCATCTGCTACAGAAATCCAGCAGATTACAGAAATCTTCGATGAATTGGGCGAAAGCCTCATCATGGAAGAACGTCTCTTCCCAGCAGCTACCGCTATGTCGTGTGCCATCGCTTATGCCATGCGCTATGTAAGAGCCAATGTAGAAGGCGGCGTAGAGATGGGCTTCAAGGCAAAGGATGCCCAGAAGATTGTCTTGCAGACCATCAAGGGTGCCGTAGAGCTGCTTCAGGAAACTGGCGAACACCCAGAGGCTGCCATTGATAAAGTAACAACTCCTGGCGGCTGCACCATCAAGGGCCTCAACACCATGGAACAGGGCGGCTTTACCAGCGCAGTAATCAATGGTTTGCTGGCAGGAAAGAAATAAGAAAATGATACAATGAATGCTGCACAGATTACTCTATTTGTGCAGCATTTTCGTTTTTATAAGCACAAAGAGTTATAAAAACGTAAGTTTTTTGAGCCGTTTTAAATATTTTTCGTATCTTTGCGCTTACATTTCGAAATTGCCCATCAGCAACTGTTCGATGTATTATCAAAGCAAACAATAAAAAGAATATTTTATGGACGAAGCAATCAAACAAATCGGTGAAAGGCTGAAAGGTCTCCGCGAGGTTCTCAATATTCCTGCCGAGGAAATTGCAGAACTGTGCGAAATCAGTCTTGATCATTACCTCAAGATAGAATCCGGTGAGGCGGATCCTTCTGTTTATCGCCTGTCAAAAATCTCTAAGCGATACGGCATCGACCTCGACGTATTGCTCTTCGGCGAGGAACCTCGCATGAAGGGATACTACGTTACCCGCAAGGGACAGGGACCGGAGATTGACCGCAACAACCAGTATAAATACCAGAGCCTTGCCGTAGGATTCAAGGATAGAAAGGTGAATCCGTTCATGGTACAGGTAGATCCGTTGCCAGGCGACAAGAAGCCGAACAAGAACGGACACGATGGACAGGAATATGATTATGTGATTGAGGGACAGCTCGAAGTAACCATCGAAGAGAAGGTGATGGTACTGAATCCGGGCGACAGCATCTACTTCGACAGTAGAAAGTCGCATTGTTTCCGCTCACTCAACAATGAGCCAGCCAAGTTCCTTTGTATAATTATCTAGAAGAGTAACTATGATCGAGAGATTTCTAAAACAGACAAAATTCACTTCAGAGCAAGACTTCAAGGAGCATCTGGAGTTTATCATACCAGAAGATTTCAACTTTGCCTACGACGTGATGGATGAATGGGCAAAGATCAAACCAGACCACGTGGCGCTGCTTTGGGCAAGTGAACGTGGCGAAGAAATCCGTTTTACATACAAGGACCTGAAGGAGCAGAGCGACAAGGCTGCTGCTTACTTCCAGAGTCTCGGCATCGGTCACGATGATAAGGTGATGCTGATTCTGAAGCGTCACTATCAGTGGTGGCTTGCCATGCTCGGTCTCCACAAGTTGGGTGCCGTAGCCATCCCAGCTACCCACATGCTTACCAAGCACGACATCGTTTACCGCAACAATGCAGCAAGCGTGAAGGCTATCATCTGCTGCGGCGATGATTACGTGGTAGAGCAGGTTAATCAGGCAATGCCAGAGAGTCCGACTGTCAAGACATTAATTAGTATCGGTCCGGATATCCCTGAAGGTTTCCACGACTGGATGAAGGAATGGAACGAATGTGCTCCTTTCGTTCGTCCGGAACATGTAAACTCTAATGAAGATACCCTGCTGATGTACTTCACATCGGGAACCACTGGCGAGCCAAAGATGGTGGCACACGATCACCTCTATGCCCTCGGTCATCTGACCACGGGTGTATATTGGCATAATCTCCACGAGAATTCCATCCACCTTACCGTAGCCGATACCGGTTGGGGCAAGGCAGTATGGGGCAAGCTCTACGGACAATGGTTTGCCGGAGCCACCGTCTTCGTCTTCGATCACGAGAAGTTTACAGCAGATAAGATCATGCGCCAGATTGAGAAGTATCACATCACCTCTTTCTGTGCCCCTCCTACTATCTACCGCTTCATGATTCAGGAAGATTTCTCTAAGTATGATCTCAGCAGTCTTGAATACTGCACCACAGCGGGTGAGGCAATGAACCCATCCGTGGCAGAGACCTTCCAGAAACTTACTGGTGTTCAGATTTACGAGGGCTTCGGACAGACAGAGACCACGATGACACTCGGAACCTTCCCTTGGATCAAACCAAAGCCAGGAAGCATGGGCAAGCCAAACCCACAATATGATGTTCACATCCTCCGTCCAGACATGACGGAATGCGAGGATGGTGAAAAGGGTGAGATTTGCATCCGCATCGGCGACGACAAGCCTATCGGCCTCTTCAAATATTACTATCGTGATGAGAAGCAGACCAAATCGGTTTGGCATGATGGTTTCTATCATACAGGCGATATGGCCTGGCGTGATGAGGAAGGCTACTTCTGGTTTGAGGGCAGAATCGATGACGTAATCAAGAGTTCGGGTTACCGCATCGGTCCTTTCGAGGTAGAGAATGCCCTGATGACTCACCCTGCCGTAGTAGAGTGCGCCATCACCGGTGTGCCAGACCCAATCCGCGGTATGGTTGTCAAGGCAACCGTCGTACTGAAGGATGAATACAAGAGTATGGCGGGCCCTGACCTCATCAAGAAGCTGCAGGATCATGTGAAGCATGAGACTGCTCCTTATAAATATCCTCGCATCATCGAATTCGTAGATGAACTGCCAAAGACCATCTCGGGCAAGATTCGAAGAGTAGAGATTCGAGAAAAAGACAATAAAAAGAAATAATGATTGAAGGGGCAAGGAATTTGAAACAACAGATTCCTTGCTCCAAATAAATATCGGCATAAAATGGGAAAAAGAATCGTAGTAAAGGTGGGCAGCAACGTGCTGACCCGAGAAGACGGAAAACTGGATGTAACGAGAATGTCGGCGATTGTGGATCAGATTGTCTGGCTCAGAAAGCACGACTATGAGGTGATTCTGGTTTCTTCTGGAGCCGTGGCTGCCGGAAGAGCCGAACTGCATGTTGACCATCATTTGGACAGCGTGGAGCAACGCCAGCTGTTCTCTGCCATCGGACAGGTGAAACTCGTTGGTCTCTATTACAACCTTTTCCGTGAATATAAGATAAAGATTGGTCAGGTATTGACCATGAAGGAGAATTTCGGTGCCGAGGAGCAGTACAAGAACCAGGAAGCCTGCATGCAGGTGATGCTGGAAAACAACGTACTCCCTATCGTCAACGAGAACGATACCGTGTGCATCACCGAGCTGATGTTTACGGATAACGATGAGTTGTCTGGCTTGATTGCCAAGATGATGAATGCCGACACCTTGATTCTATTAAGTAATGTGGATGGCATCTACAATGGTGACCCTAGCGAGCCTACCACCCGCATCATCCCATCGGTTTATTACGACCGTGACATCAGTGAGTACATCCTTGCCAGCAAGAGCAGTCACGGCAGAGGCGGCATGACATCGAAAGTAAAGACCGCTCACGACGTAGCCAATGCCGGCATCAAGGTAATCATCGCCAACGGCAATACGCCAAACATCCTCATCAATCTGAAGGAGCATCCGATGGAGACCCTTCATACTGAGTTTGTGGCAAGACCGCTAAACAAGTAAAATCATTAGGGATAAGAAATACAGAAACCTAAAAAAGCAGCAAGCCTATTATAGACTTTGCTGCTTTTTGTTTTCATTATGAATAGTTGATAAGTTATTCTAATACCAATACATGGCTCGTTCCATCGGTCTGGCTGAATACATTCAAGCCGACTTTCATCAGATAGTCACCGCTGTACTGCTTGCCATTGCACTCCAAATCAGACTCCTTTCCAGGCATCAGATTGGTCTCCTTTACGGTATAAACCTTATCGGCATCCAAGCCCTGCATCTTCACATTCATCACAGGCTCCTTGTAGCGTGGATGCAAGTCGTATGCAAAGAGAACGGCACGCTGCTTGTCCTTACTTACATAGTTAATGGCACAATGGTTGCCTTCGTATGGAGAAACCAGGCGATACTGGTCGCCCTCGAGAATCATAGGCTTCATGCTATCGTAGTTCTTGACAGCATTCTGCACAAACTTGTAGTCATCACCAGAAAGCGACTTGAGGTCGATATCAAAGCCCAACTTACATGAACTGCAAACATCGGTGCGGAACTTCACACTGGTATTCTTGTTCCAGTTAGTTACATGCGAACCCATGGTCTTGGCTGGGAAGAACTTTGACAGGCTCCACTGGATGTAGAGGCGCTCGTATGGATCAGTATCGTCTGAACACCAGAACTCAGTGAAATACTTCAGCATCTCATAATCCATTCTGCCGCCACCGCCAGAGCAGAGCATCATCGGCAACTTAGGATACTTCTTATGAATACGGGTAAGCACCTTGTAGATACCACGCACATGATCGATATAGAAATTACCCTGATTCTCCTTATGATATGGAGAATAGATATTGGTAATCACACTGTTGCAGTCCCACTTGAAGTAAGCCACATCCGGATTCTCTGTCATGATGCGATCCACGATGCCGAACACATAATCCTGCACCTTAGGATTACTGATATCAAGTACCAGCTGGTTGCGGTAATAATAGGTATCACGCTTTGGCTGCATGATGACCCAGTCAGGATGCTTCTCAAAGAGTTCACTCTTAGGATTCACCATCTCTGGCTCAATCCAAATACCAAACTTTACACCAGCCTTTTTGGCATCTCTTACCAATCCTGGTATTCCATCAGGCAGCTTGCTCTTGGTAGCCTCCCAGTCGCCGAGACCTGCATGGTCGTCCTTACGAGGATACTTGTTGGCAAACCAACCATCATCAAGCAAGAACATATCTACACCCAGGTCCTTGGCATCCTTCATCAACTCAGCAAGACTCTGCTGGTTGAAGTCGAAGCCGGTATTCTCCCAGTTGTTCAAGAGCGTAAGGCGATCTTCCATACCCATGTTTACCTGATACTGACGAGCCCAATTGTGCAAATTACGGGAAGCCTCACCGATACCATTATCGCTCATGGCAAAGATAAACTCAGGGGTAGTGAACGTTTCACCAGCCTTCAGCTTATAGTTAGAGGCGTATGGATTGATGGCAGGAATAACACGAAGAGCTCCCACGTTATCTACCTCGAAGGTAAAGCGGAAGTTGCCAGGCCATCCGATGGTTCCAAGCATCACCTTGCCCTCATTCTCCTTGGCAGGCTCATCGAATCCCAGTTCAAAGAAAGGCTCCTCCTGCATGGCTGCACGGGTACCCAACTTGGTATCAACAATTTTCTTACCAGCAGTCAACTGGCAAGTCTCAGGCTGTCCTTCCTTAGCCCAGTCGCTATGATAATTGGTAACGAAATACTTGTTTGCCTTGAAATAAAGCATTGTTGAGCTATATCTCCAAAGCGTTACCGGAGATTTCTCCTTATGAGAGATTTCGCTCCATGCCTTGATGACGTTCTCCTTAGGATAAGCTGCATAGTGGAGCTTCACAGTCAGCGGATATACCTTGTCCTTAAGCGTGATGATGGTCTCAACACCTCCACTGATAGCCTTTTCTTCAGAAGACTGGTAATACAAATAGGTGGTCATATTACCATCTGCATGGGTCACTGCCACTGCTGGCTCGAAGAAATCTTCAGCACCAGAGGTTGCATAAACCTCATGACCTCGCTGGCTGACGGCACCATCAGAGGCTGCATATACATCCCACTTCAGCTGATTGTAATCAGAAGGATTCTTCAACTTGTCACCCAGATACACTTGGTAGAGGCGACCCTTAGGAGAAACTTGCATCACGAGGTCGGTCTTATCGGTTGACACCCTGATGGTCTTTTGAGCAGATGCCATAATAGATGTCATGCACATCGCTGCGATAATCATAAATACCTTTTTCATTGTTCGTTGTTTTTTATGTGATTGCTTTGTTATAATTAAAAGTTATGATACTTTCGTTATAATCTTAGAATTTGATTCCTGCGGAGAATTCCACCGTGAACGGACGGAGATAGCTACCACTCATGTACTTGCCGTCATATTTGCCAGCTTCCTGCTTGGTAATCAGCTCAGAGCCACTAATGGTACCCTTGGCACCCTTCTCGTTGAAGATATTGATGACACTCACACCAAGGCTCAGCTTCTTGTTCACATTCCAGTTGATTCCGCCGAAAGTCTCCCAGTGACCATTGAAATAGAGTGCCTCCTGAAGGTTGGCATAGGTCTTACCGAAGTAACGGAAGCTCAACCAGGCATTCAGATTCTTGGTGATATCATACTTAGGGTCCAACTCGATAAGAACCTGAGGAATCTCCTTGACAATCATGTTGTTGGCATTCACACCCATAGACTGACCGTCACTGAACGTTACGCTCGCATTATAGTTCTTATACACCGGCTTCTGATAAGTGAAGAGTGCATGCATGTGGAAGTTCTTGAACGGATTGATTTCTGCCGAGGTTGTCCAACCCAAAGTCTGGATATTATAGATGAGCAACACGGTCTTGCCCTCTGTAGTGCCAGGCTTGGTAAGATTCTGCTGGTCGATATTGTTCGACTTTGATATGTAGGTCACCATTGAAGAAAGGTCAATCCAATCATTCTTGTAGAAAATACCACCACGAATCAGTGGGATGGTTACTCGCTTATACTGCTCCTCGGTAGGACCTGTACCTGCATACTCGCTGATGCGTGGGAAACGGGTGGCGATGGTAGCATCGGCTGTCAGACCAAACTGGCGGGTCAGGTTATACGTCAACTGCAAGGTGGCTGCATAATTCAATTTATCCTTGGTTACGTTCTTTGCTTCGATGCTGTGCTCGGTAGCAACAACAGAACCATCAGCAGCAGGGGCGTATGTTTTATAGTTACCCATGTGGAATCCTGAGAAACGTGGAGTAGAAATCTGCTCGGCAGACATGCGGTAATACTCCAATCTACCACCATAGAACACCTTGAACTTAGGACTTACCTTCCATTCGTCGGTAAAGTAGAGTGCTAACTTGTTCTCTGATCCCTTGGTGTATTCAGGACTCAACTCATTATAACCGAAAGTCTCAGAACGATGAGCCGTCTGCGTAGGATCAAGGGGATTGACATATTTCTGGCTCAATGTGCGTGGATAAGCTTCTACGGTGCCTGCCCACTGGAACGAAGACGAATAGTAATTGAGATGGTAATACCACTCGTTCAAACCAATCATTAACTTATGGTTGTTCAACTGCTTGGAGATTTCGGTAGTCAAAAGCGCATTGCTCACCTTACCAACATGCAACCAGGTGCGGCGGCCTTCTATATAGCCACTGTAGGCAGATCCATCAGAAAGCTGATAGCCATCAGCCTCGCTCACCTGAGAGATGGTACTTCCTCCGTAATCTACATAATTGGCACGTGGAGCATTCATATACTTGGCGTTGAATTTCCACAACCATCCATTATCAAACTGATACTGGCTGATGAGGGCAATTTCGTTGGCATGATTCTCACTGCCATCGCTCATATTCCATGTCTCCATCTTTCCAGACTTTGTATTCAAGTATTGGAAAGAACCTTGACGCTGCACGTATGAGTCCATACCCGGGTCAAAGCCATCAATCTTCTTGATACTGCCGTCGCCTGAATAGATAAATGGGGCTGCATTGGCAAAATTGCCAGGGTTCTTGCTGTTGGAATACTTATATAATAAGGAGATACGTCCCTTTCCATCATTCAAGATGCGAGTGATGCCGAAATGATAAAGTTGGGTACGGTCGGCATAATCAGTAAAGCGAAGCTTGAAACTACCTGGATCGAAATTCTGATACATACTGGCAGTATAAAGCCAATTGTCACCGATTCCACCAGAGAGGTTGAGGTCTACATTCTGCATACCAAAATGGTTTGCCTTATAGTTGAGCTTACCTTTGAACTCTTTCTGTCCCAACTCGCTGAAAGAAGAAACAGCGTATGCAATATTACCTGTAGCAATGGCAGACTCAGATGGAGTCATCAAGTCGGTACCTTTCAGTGAGGCATCGCTACGCCAATGTGCAGACAGTTTGTGTACGGAAGAAGAGTAAACGGCAGGAAGACCGTTTTCATATACGGTTACATCCTCGCTTGGCAATCCTATCTGGATTTCACGAGGCTTGTTGGCATCAGATGCGTTGAGCATCACATTACGCTCTTCCTTTTTCTCCTTGTTTTCAGATTCGTCGGAAGGAAGTGCATACACTTGGCTTGCAGCAGACATCGCTACCAAAGCCATAGAAAATGTTCGGATTCTTAAGTTCATAATCTTACAGTTGTTTATTCTTAGTTTTACATGATTTCACTTGCCACCGAATGCGATTCGATTGCGGTTGCAAAGTTAAGGAGATTTTTCAGACATTGGCATCATGTGTAGGTTATGAGTAGATAAATATTAGGTTTGTTAAGTCTATAACCTTCTAATAATCAAGCTATCAAAGATATTAATACTTTTTAATAGAGTAGATGATAAAAAGAGAAATAAATGTAGTATCTTTGCAGAAAAATACAATTATAAGGCACTCTAATAGCCTATCAGATAGTAACAATAACAATTAAAAAGATAGTTATGAAAGTAGTATTGTGGTTCTTAATGATGTTTATGCCATTAATGGCAAATGCTTCTTCCGTAAACGAGGAACAGCTGTTCCATCGTTTAGACAGTTACATAGCTCAGCGAAGCAAGTTTACCCAAAGAAAAGAAGCGAAACTGCTAAGACTCAAAAAGCAACTACACATGACTTCCGACAAGCGCAGCCAGCTTAGTCTCTATAACCAAATCTACAGGGAGTATTATACCTACCGTTACGACTCTGCCATGACATACGCCAAGAAGGGCTACCAGCTGGCAGCACAGCTTCAGGATGATTATTTCATCAACCTGAATAAAATCAATCGTGCGGCAGTGCTGTCAACAGGCGGTTTCTACAGCCAGGCAGAAGACTTAATGCTTGCAATAGACGTGGAGAAAATGTCACCTAAGTTATTGCAATACTATTATTATACCTTGACTTGGGTATATAACTACTGGGAAAATTTCTGCAACAAGTCGGAGTTTCAAGAAGGATTAGAAGCCAAGAAACGTTTTTATTTAGGCAAGACTCTTGAGCATATCGGCAACAAGAAATCCGCTCTTTATTACTATCTTTCAGGAGAGTTTGAATTTCTAAAACAGCGTACAAGCAAAAAAACACTTCAGTTCTACATGAAGGCACTTTCTGCCAGTCCCCTGAACAGCCGTGTGTATGCCTCATCGGCTTATTGCATAGCCCGCTATTATTATGATACCGACCAAAAGGATTTATATGAAAAGTATATTGTAGAAGCAGCCATCTCAGACCAGATATGTCCCCTGAAGGAGAATCTTGCCCTTCAGGAGTTTTCCACCTATCTATATAATAAAGATGCCTCCTATGCAAAGAGGGCTTCCAAATACATCTATTGCTCCATGGAGGATGCCCAATTCTACAACAACCGTCTCCGCATGGTAGAGATTTCCCGCATACTTCCCCTTATCACAGAAACCAACCATCAGGCAGAAGTACGCAAGAACCGCATCGTAACAGCATCCCTCGTCATCGTGAGTATCCTGTCGCTAGGATTCCTTGCCATGGCTTTCTTTGCATTCAAGATGAACAAGCATCTAGCCAAGAGCCGTAGGGAGATAAAAAGCCAAAATACACTCTTGGACGAACTGAACCAGAAGCTGCTCAACACCAATAAGCGAAGAGAGACCTATATGCATTTATTTATGGACATCAGTGCCGTATATATCAAGAAACTGGATGATTATCGCAAATTGGTAAGCCGCAAAATCAAGGCAAAGCAAACTGCCGATCTTCTGACTGCCATCAACAGCTACAAGCTGGCAGAAGAAGAGGCTGCCAACTTCTATATTCGCTTCGACAAGGCATTCATTGACTTGTATCCGAATTTCGTGGAAGAGTTCAACCAACTGCTGTTGCCAGAAAAGCAGATTGTTCTCCCTGCCCCTAACAGTCTCACCAAGGAACTGCGTATCTATGCACTGATGCGACTGGGAATTACGGATGGACAGGAACTGGCCACCCTCCTGTTCTATTCTACCCAAACCATCTATAATTACAAGGCAGCCATCAGAAAGCGAGCCAAAGACCTCACCACTTTTGATGCAGCCATCAACCGACTATGCAATGTGATAGGCTAATAAACGGCAGAAAATTGAGAATGTTCCTCAATTTTCTGCCATTTTCTTTTGCCCATTCAAGAAATAGTTGTATCTTTGCCATTACATAAAAGTTGTAACACTAAAGATGTAATGGCGTATGAAACTAAGAAACAAGAAATTAGCAAATCCTTTCATCTATCAAGGTTATGAAAGTCCTGAGTATTTCTGCGACAGAGAAGTGGAAACAAAGACTCTAATGTCGCACTTGAAGAATGGAAGAAACGTTACCCTCATTTCTCCTCGAAGACTAGGAAAAACTGGGCTTATCAAGAACACTTTCTATCATCTGGAAAAAGATGAGAAGGATTCCGCATGCCTATACCTTGACATATTCGCCACTAAGAACTTGCACGACTTTGTGGAACAATTTGGCGTAATGGTTATCAATGACATCGTCCGCAAGAACACCTCATTCATAGAGAAAACCATCGCCTTCTTCAGTGCCTTGCGCCCTGTACTCAGCATGGATCCATTGACTGGTGAGCCTAGTGTATCTGTCACAATTGAGCCATCCCAAGAAGACATCACCATCCGCAGCATCTTCAACTATCTCAACGAGAGTGGGAAAGAGGTATATATCGCCATCGATGAGTTTCAGCAGATTGCAGAATATCCGGAGAAAGGCACAGAGGCATTGCTACGTTCTTATATCCAGTTTGCCCAACATGTGCATTTCATCTTCTCTGGCAGCAAGCATCATCTGATGGCTGAGATATTCGGCTCGCCGAAACATCCATTTTACCAAAGCACTGAGATGATGGGACTTAAACCATTGAGAAACGATGTTTATTATGAGTTTTGCCAAAACTTCTTCAAGCAGAAAGGTGGCAACTTATCAAAAGAAACCTTCGACTACATCTATCTACAATTCGAGGGCCACACATGGTATATCCAATGCATCATGAATCGCCTCTATGAAACCGAAATACAAGTTGATAGTATCAAGCAAGTAAATCCAGCAATTCTTTCAGTACTCGAAGGTAGAGAACCACAGTTTGAGAATATGGTACAGTTCTTCACAGAGAACCAGTTCTCGCTTCTGAAAGCTATAGCCAAGGATAGCATTGTTGCCCAGCCTACCTCTGGCAAGTTCATCAAGGAGCACAAGCTGAGTGGAGCCAGCAGCGTAAAGGCTGCCCTCAAAATCTTGGAAGACAAGGAATTAGTATATAGGACTAATGAAGGATACGTCATCTACGACAGATTCATGGATCTGTGGTTAAAGAGAATATAAACAAAAAAATGTGCTTTAAACGTGCGGAATGTGCTTAAAAAAGACACATTCCGCACGTTTAAAGCACATTTCTCTCCTAGAAAGCCGTACATCTTACAATGATTACGACCATGGGGTTATCCGACAATCCTTATGCCTGGGATGTTCAGTCGGTAGTAACAATGGATGACTTGTTTGTTCTCTAAACGTCCTAACTATATTAAGTTGGAGGAGATGGCAACAGAATCTGTTCTGAAAGCATTCTGCAAGGCATTAAAGATAAAGCTCGTAAAAGAGCGCCTCCCTTTACGTGATTTGAACGATGCTTGGGAATATCTTCACAACTACACTATGGATATGTAGATTCCCTAACTGCTTTAACAAGCCAGAAAATGTGGTTGCTTTAGTAAGAGAATGTGGTTGCTTAAGCTTACGGATACTGAATCTCGGGTTAACGGAGATAGCTTCTTGAGTTAGCGGAGACAGTTTCTTGGGTAAGAGAATACTGCTTCTCGGAGTTTGCCACTAGGCTCAGCAGCTCTGCTGAGCCTAGTCAGCAGGTCTGCCGACTGCAGTCAGCACATCTGCTGACTATAGTGACAACACCTTATTGTTGTACAATAACACACCTTATTGTTGTACAATAACACACCTTATAGTTGTACAACCTTACACCTTATAGTTGTACAACTTTACCCCCCATAGTTGTACAACCTTATACACTATAGTTGTACAACTACAAACTCTGATACAGAGATACTACTTTCTTCTGGAAATACAATTATTATCTGCAACTTTTTATCGAAAAAAGTGAAGAGAAAGATTGCTTTTTCGATATAAAATCGTATCTTTCAAGAAGTTCTACCTGAAATTCAAAGAGTTAACAATTCTTCAGACACTGTCTGAAGAATTCAAAAAGCAAAAACAGCAGACACTGTCTGCTGAATCTTCTTTGCTACATCAAAAAGGTCAGGCGCTGCCTGACCTTTTTAAATCTCATTTTCCGTATAACTATCCATTTATCTATTAAACTATCACTTTTTCTTGCATAAAGTTTGCAATTTCCGATATTTATGCTTACCTTTGCCGTTGTTAAGAGGGAACTCGTAACACATTACAAAATATCTTATCATAAAAATAAGAAAGGAAATAGCGAATGGAACTGAAAGAGACTTTCCAAAAAGTGAAGGCAGCTAGCAAAACACTTGGTTTGCTAACTGATGAACAACGTAATGAAATCCTGCAGGCGGTGGCTGACGCTATCATCGCAGAAACTCCTGCGCTCCTTGCAGCGAACGCAGAAGACTTGGCGAAGATGGACAAGGCGAACCCGCTCTACGACCGATTGCAACTCACAGAGCAGCGACTCCAGGATATTGCTTCGGATATGAGACACGTCAGTACACTGCCCTCACCGCTCGGAAGAGTTCTCAAAGACAAAACACTCGAAAATGGTTTGCATCTGCAGCGAGTAGCCGTTCCATTCGGAGTTATCGGCATGATTTATGAAGCCCGTCCTAATGTGACTTACGATGTTTTCTCCCTCTGTTTCAAGAGCGGAAATGCGTGCGTACTGAAAGGTGGAAAGGATGCAAACGCCTCAAACTCAGCGGGTGTCGAACTTATCCACAGGGTGTTGATAACTTTTGGTATTGATCCGAATGTCGTTACGCTCTTACCTGCTACCCATGAAGCTACCGGCGAAATGCTGAATGCCGTGGGCTATATTGACCTCTGCATTCCTCGTGGAGGAAAGAAGCTTATCAACTTCGTCCGTGATACTGCCAAAGTGCCGGTTATCGAAACCGGAGCCGGCGTGGTACACTGTTACTTCGACAAGGATGGCGACCTGGAGATGGGCAAGCGCATCATCACCAATGCCAAGTGCCGAAGAGTGAGCGTATGCAATGCACTCGACTGTCTGCTGATTCACGAAAGCAGATTAAGCGACCTCCCTGCCCTCTGCGAGGCTCTCGCCGAGAAGCAAACCAAGATTCATGCTGATGCCAAGGCTTACGAAGCCTTAAAGGGACACTATCCAGACACCTTATTATATAAGGCAGAAGAAAGCGAAGCGAAGATGAAGGAGGCTGATGCCAACGTGAAGAGCATCTGGAACACCGAATGGCTCAGCATGCAGATGGGTATCAAGACCGTAGCTTCAGAAGATGAAGCACTCGACCATATCGCCACTTACGGAAGCGGACACAGCGAGAGCATTGTTTCCAATGATGAAGCTGCCCAAAAGAAATTCCAGGCGATGGTAGATGCAGCCTGCGTTTATGTAAACGCTCCTACCAGTTTCACCGATGGCGCACAGTTCGGATTGGGCGCAGAGATTGGCATCAGTACCCAAAAGCTCGGAGCACGCGGACCAATGGCGCTAGAAGAGATTACCACCTACAAGTGGTTGATTACTGGCCAGGGACAGACAAGAGCCTAACAAGACCCGCTCCGTACCTGCTCCGTACCCTCTCCGTACCAAGTCTTAGTTTCTGCCATGTTTGCAAGGTTTGCATGCAAACTTTGCAAACATCAAGATTCAAGAGCAATATATATTAGAAATAACAAACAAAAAACGAAATAACAATGAAGACATTCTTTAATGTTGAAGACCTTGGCGACCTGAAAGCAGCGCTCGCCGAGGCACAGGAAGTAAAAGCAAACCGTTTCGGTTATCAGGAGTTGGGCAAGAACAAAACCTTGCTGATGATATTCTTCAATAACAGTCTCCGTACCCGTTTGAGTACACAGAAGGCTGCGATGAACCTGGGCATGAATGTTATCGTACTCGATGTGAATGCCGGTGCATGGAAACTGGAGACAGAGCGTGGCGTTATCATGGATGGCGACAAGAGCGAGCACCTGCTGGAGGCTATCCCTGTGATGGGTAGCTTCTGCGACCTTATCGGTGTTCGTAGCTTTGCCGGTCTGAAAGACCGTGACTACGATTATGCCGAAACCATCGTCAACCAGTTTGTAAAGTACAGCGGTCGCCCAGTCTTCGCTATGGAGACAGCCACCGTTCACCCACTCCAGGCATTCGCCGACCTCATCACTATCGAGGAGCATAAGAAGGTGGCTCGTCCTAAGGTAGTTCTGACCTGGGCTCCTCATTGCCGTGCCCTGCCTCAGGCTGTGCCAAACTCATTCGCCCAGTGGATGAACGCTGCCGATGTAGATTTCGTGGTTACTCACCCTGAAGGATACGAACTCGATCCTAAGTTCGTAGGCAATGCCAAGGTAGAGTACGACCAGAAGAAGGCTTTGGAAGGTGCAGACTTCGTTTATGCCAAGAACTGGAGCTGTCCGGGCGTGAAAGACCCAGCACAGTATGGCGAAATCCTGAGCAAGGATATGAGCTGGACCATCGACGAGGAGCACATGAGCTGGACCAACGATGGTTGCTTCATGCACTGTCTGCCAGTTCGCCGTGGCTTGATTGTAACCGATGATGTCATTGAAAGCAAGAACAGTCTGGTGATTCCAGAGGCAGCCAACCGTGAGATTTCAGCCGAGGTTGTCATCAAGCGCATGCTCGAATCACTATAAAACAGGAAATAAGAAAAGATAGAGGGAAGTAAAGGAAAGCATGCCTTTATTTCCCTCTTTTTCGTTCTATCCCACATCATCCTATCCCCATTTCTCGGTATTTTCATCTTTTCATCCTGTCTATATTCTTATATCTCATATATTATCCGTACCTTTGCCGGCGAAAAAAAGAAAAACAAGATGGACAAATACATAATACTATCACCAGAAGCCAAGGGGACGTTCAACGACCGCTTGAATTTTCTGTATCTGAAACTAGGTAACTATCTCGATACAGAGAAACTGGAAAATCGTACTTTGCAATATTGTAAGGTATTCCTCAGCGACGCCCAGAACCAGACTCAGAATTTAGAAGAGTCACTCCTTTATCAGGAGTATCTTAAGGATACCCATCTTACGGTTGTGGAGCAACCTCCGCTCAACGGGAGCAAGATTTCACTTCTTATCAAGACCACAGACGATAAGACCCCTATCCTGTTCCACAGTCTCCGACTGACAGAGGAAGAAGCGAAGGGAAAGGATTCATACGAACAGACCCGAATGCTATTCGACAAATACCAGCAACTTATCGCCGGTACAGATATGACGATGGAGCGCAACCTGGTAAGAACATGGATATACGTAACTCATATCGATGTAAACTATCAGGGAGTAGTAGAAGCGCGCAATGATGTTTTCGACCAGCAAGGTCTGACGGCAGAAACCCATTATATAGCCAGTACGGGCATCGGCGGAGCTACATCCGTACGTCATGCATCTGTAGCTATCGACTTTCTGACCGTTCCCGGCATCAGGGAAGAAGACAAGCAATATCTCCAGGCACTCAACCATCTGAATCCTACTCACGAATACGGAGTAGCCTTTGAACGGGGAACCAGCCTTTCCCTGCCCCAGAAGAAACAATATTTCATATCAGGAACAGCCAGCATAGATAAAGATGGAGCAGTTGTATACAAAGGTGATATTGTCAGACAAACCGGCAGATTGCTCGAGAACATCGGTGCATTATTGAAGGATGGCGATGCGATGATGAACGATATCCAATACTTTATCATCTACCTGCGCGATATCTCAGACTATCATACCGTAGAGCAACTGATGAATCAGTTTTACCCTCAGATACCACATATCATCGTAGAGGCAAGAGTATGCAGACCGGGCTGGCTGATAGAAATGGAATGCATTGCAGAAAAACAAGAACAGAAATAAATGCTGATAAATGCAGAAATTTACTTTCAAAGAGTAAGTTTCTGCATTTTTTATGATTCATTCTAATATATTTTTATTACCTTTGCCCCTGATAAGTTGCACCTTGGCAAAGAGTAAATGCTAAAACTTCACTACTTATACAAAACAAGATGCACAGATATAAAAACATATAAATCGACAAAAATGAGTGAACAGCAAACAAGCCAGTCTAGTTTTGGCATATATTCGTTATATGTATTGGGAGCCATCGCATGCTTTGTGTTCTTCCAATTTTTCTATCCCTACCATCTGTTTTATCAGGAGCAGAATCAACTGTTTCTGTCATCATGGGATTATCTGACTACTTATCTGGACAAACCGGGATGGCTGGCCTGTCTGGCTGGCGATTTCCTGACCCAGTTTTATTATTTCCGCTATGCCGGTCCTATCATCCTTACCCTCTGTATTCTTATTACGGGACATAATGTAAAATGCGCAGTAAGAGATGCAGACATCCAAGGGAAAAAGACGGCACATATCGTAGCCTTCATCATGATGATCCTATTGGTATGTTTCAGTTTTCACTACGACTACCGGCTTTGCAGCATTCTGGCAATAGCAGGTGGCGCCAGTGTGTTCCGTGTCAGCACCAAGCTGCTCACTTCCACCCGAATGTTTCTCAAGAAGATAGAGAAGATGGACGACAATCCTTCTGCCGCAGCAGGTTTGGGAACAGCGCATTGGATTACCGCCTTCAGCATCATTGTTTCCGTATTCGTATGCCACTGGTTCTTTGGGAATGGAGTATGGATCTACGGAGCGCTGGTATTTACAGGATGTCTTTCCCACATCAAGAAAGTGGGAACCTACTATCGCCTGGCTGCCCTCGTGATTCCTTTCTTCCTGCTGATGCTGTCCAAGCGACTCTACTTCTGCGACTTCCAAACCCTTTATACCTATCCGGGGTTCGGAAAGCTGGTAAAACCGCAAATGGATCTGGAGAAAACATTCGCGGTAGACTGTGAATATTACTTCGGTAATTATAATAAGGTTATCAACATCGTAGAAAAGACGGAAAATCCAGACCAATACATGAAGTTCTACTATAACCTCGTGATGGCGCAAAACGGATATCTTCCAGACAACCTGCTGAGATTCCAGAACAACAACCTGGGTACATTCGAGAAACTGGAACCAGACACCCCAACCCTCACCATCAAGACCCTGAACGAACTGTATTGGGTTCTGGGCGACATGACTTTCTGCGAACGTGCCACAATGCTTGCCAATGTCTGCTCTCCGACCAACCGGAATATCAGAATGGTAAAGCGACTTGCCGAAATCAATCTGGTAAAGGGCGACTACGCAGCAACCCGCAAATATCTCCGTATTCTGCAAAAAACCTTCGTATGGAGCAGATGGGCAAACCGTGCTTTCTCCTCACTTGGCAGAAAAGCAACAGCCGATGAAAAAGCCCTCCTGCAACAATACATCGAAAAGCGTCCGTTCATCAACCGGAAGGATACGCTACGACTGAACGAGAATTGCCACACCATCATGTGCGAACTGGCAGAAAGTAATCCAAACAACAAAATCGCCATCGACTACATGCTCTGCAGCGATCTCCTCCTGAAAGACATGAAAACCTTCAAGCGGGATTATGATACTTATTGTCTCAAACAGAAAAACGTTTCCTACGAACGCCTGTACCAGGAGGCTCTCATGATTTATCTGGCGGGAACCAAGGCTAAGCCGGAAGAATGGGCAAAGTATATCAAGCGTCAAGATATTCTGCAGCGTTTCCATCAGTATAATGAAGAACGGGGCAACCAGGCATTCAGCGATACCTACTGGTATTACTTCGACAAGGCAGAGGTGCCTAAGTTGAACATCAACTAAGGAAACAATTGACGCTAACTGTTTATTAAAGAAGAAAAATGAAATACAAGAATATCCTATACAGTGCCATGACGGGCATACTGTTGCTCGCCTCATGTGCCCAGACTCACGAGAATGCTGAGCAGGTAAACCATCTGCCCAACATGTACCCCGACTATGCCGATGTAACGATTCCGGTCAATATCGCTCCTCTCAACTTCGAGATACGCGACAAGAACCTTACCAACATCGAAACCACACTCACGATTGAGGGAGCAGATGCCAACGATGCTGCCAACACTCTTACTGCCACCAGCAACAGTCAGAATCTGAAGTTTGATATGAACGACTGGAAGGCTTTCCTGCAAAAGGCTGTGGGCAAGAATATCAAAGTTCAGATATATTCAAAGAGCAATGAGGGAGAATGGACGGCGTTCAAGCCCTTCACCTGGCAGGTAGTGGGCGACAGTCTGGATGCTTATCTCACCTACCGACTGATAGAACCCGATTACGAAGTATGGAACAAGATACAGATTAAGCAGCGCTGCATAGAGAATTGGCAGGAGAAGATTCTCGCCGACCACAATCTGCAGGAAAACCGCTGTATGAACTGTCATGCTTTTGGCAACCAGGATTCCAACCTCAGTATGGTATATATAAGAGGTGAAGGCGGAGGAGCCATCCTTAACCGCAATGGCAAGCTGCGCAAGCTGAACCTGAAGAACGCCAACATGATTTCTTCAAGTGTATATTACGGTTTCAGTCCTTCGGGTAAATACGTCACCTTCTCTACCAACATCATCATTCCAGCCTTTCATGCCAACGCCGACAAGCGACTGGAAGTATATGATTCGAAGAGCGATGTATATGTAGCCGATCTAGACAACAACCGCATCATCTCCTCACCGCTTACCTCCGACAGTACACATCTGGAGACATTTCCTACTTTCTCACCGGATGGGAAATACGTTTATTACTGCGCAGCCGACAGGAAGGGACTTGAAAGTACGAATCTGAAGGGATTGAAATATTCGCTGGTGCGCATCCCATTCGATGAAAAGACCGGGAGTTTCGGAACCAATATAGATACTCTTTACAAGGAGCGTTCAGTCTGCCATCCTAAGATAAGTCCTGACGGCAGATACTGTCTCTTTACGGTAGCCGATTACGGCACCTTCCCTATCTGGCATCCCGAGGCTGACCTCTATATGATGGACTTACAGACAGGAAAAGTGGATAGCCTCAGCATGGTAAACAGCGAGAAGAGCGATACCTACCACAGCTGGTCGCATACCGGCAGATGGTTTGTCTTTGCCAGCAAACGTGACGACGGACTTTACGGCAAGCCTTACTTCTGCTATGTAGACCGCCAGGGCAAGGCTCACAAGCCTTTTGTTCTTCCACAGAGGGAACCAACCTTCTACGATGATTGCCTGAAGAGTTTCAACATACCGGAGCTGAGCCGCGGTCCCGTTCCATTCGATGCCATTGACATCGAGAATGGGATGAAGCAAGAAGCTGAAAAGTTCAAATAAGAAAAAACAAAAACGCTCCTGTTACCATATTGCAACAGGAGCGTTTTCTATACATATACATTTGAACTCTTCACTCTTCACCTTATGCCCTGAAACGCCCATAAACAGGGCGTTTCAAGGGGTGAAGAGTTATCAGCGACTCTTCACCCACTCTTCACCACTCTTCACCAAGGCACGAGGCATCGAGGCATAAGAAGAAACGCAAATCCGCCGAAACAAAGAGGTGAAGAAAGGTGAAGAGTGGTGAAGAGTAGGTGAAGAGTGCCCGAATACTCTTCACCGCCCGGAATGCCGATAAACACAGGGGATTCCGAGCGAAAGGTGAAGAGTGAAGAGTATTTCTTCGTAAGCTTCGCATAAAAACGAAACAAAGGCATTGGGGAAGGCTGTTCTAGGCGAACAGTCCACTAGCGGCTATAGCGCCAGTAGGCTGTCTGTGGTTTGCCTGTTAACTGTCTGTCGTAAACAGCTTATGAATTACCAATTAGGAGTCTGATTAAAACAGGCAGACAATAACAGTTTCCAACATCATCAAACAGAAAAAGTATTACCTTGCCGCTATTGAGCAGCAAGGTAATTACGTACAGGATTGGCATACATCTCGAGAATTCTCTCTCTCAAGTAAGCTTCATCCTTATTTGGAAGGTCAATTTTCGCAAGCTGACCAGCCATATATTTTTCAAATTTTGCCTTATCTTCGGCAGTATATTCTGCCTGATGAGCAGTTGAGTTTTCAAGCAAATCAAGAGCCACATAGTTGCCCGGATAGAGGCGGTAGTTCTTGAATATCTGCTCATCCATGTAGGCGGCTACCTTATTATATATATCCTGCTTAGGCATATCAGGATCAAGACTGTCCAGATAATCATCAAGACATGGAGCTGCATGATAATGCACATGACCCTTATAACCGAAGATACCGGTCTGCATGCTTACCAGGTCATCCATAGGTCCCTTCTTCCAATCGGCATTATCGCGCTTCTGCTGGAACTCCTTTGCCTTCAGGAAATCGCATGGATCATATTCGTAACTGATAGAGAGCGGTACGAGATGAAGCTGTTTCAGGCGGTCGATAATGCTGCCCTCACCGCCCATCGACATCATCTGCAGAATACTCTTCTGGGTGCGGTCATTACTGTCCTTGGCTCTACCCTCGCGCTGAGCTATCCAGATGTTCTCGTTCTTCTCCTTGATGGCGAAATGCATATAGTCAGAAAGGCGCTTGCTCGACATCAGCATCTGGCGCATGCTCAGGGCACGCTCTACGATAAACGCCTTGTTGACACGTACCAGGTCCTTGACCCAAGGAAGAGAAAGGAGATTATCACCGATGGCTATCTCGCAAGTGGTCTTAAAACCATTATCGACAAGAAGGACATCGAGGATGGCTGAATCGAGCACGATATCACGGTGATTACTGATGAAAGTATAATTACGGGTATTATCGAGCGATGTGCAATCCATCTCGCAGCCTGTTGCTGCCTTCTTCAGAATGCCATGAACAAAATCGTAAGCAAAAGCCAACTGGAAATCCAGATTGGTCTTACATGCCTTCAACTTCTGGGCAATCATCTCGAAAGGTACTTGTGGATAGAGATAGGCAAGCACTTGTTTAAACTGATCGTTTGAAAGCAAACGGTCGAATACCTCTGGGAGATCTTCAGGCTCCCAAGGACGGATGGTATCAAATTCTTGAGGGATATTCATAATATATACCTATTAATATATATATGGCTCTGCGAAAAAATCGCAGAACCATATATGAGTTTGTTATTCTAGAACTGATTCTCCACAATTTCGCTGAGCACATCCTTGATATCAAGACCTGCTGCACGAACCTGCTGAGGAATGAAACTGGTAGCGGTCATACCTGGAGTGGTATTGATCTCCAGCATGTTCACCTTGTCTTTACCATCCTTATCCTTAGAGATGATATAGTCGATACGGATGATACCGTTGGCATGAAGAATGTCGTAGATGCGTGATGTGGTCTTGGCAACCTCTTCTGCGGTCTCAGGAGAGAGACGGGCTGGAGTGATTTCCTGTACCTGACCGTTATACTTGGCATCGTAATCGAAGAACTCGTTGGTGGTAACCACTTCGGTAGCCGGCAACACAACGGTCTTCTCGGCTGTCTTGTAGATACCCTGTGAAATCTCGGTACCATCAAGGAATCCCTCAATCATTACCTCGTTGCTCTCCATGAAAGCTACACGGAGGGCTGGAGCCAGCTGGTCAGCATTCTTCACCTTGCTCACACCAAAGCTACTGCCGTCAGCAGCAGGCTTTACGAAACAAGGCATACCGATGCGCTTGGCAATCTCTTCTTCATCATAAGCTTCACCGCGACGGAGCAAGATACTGTCTGCTACGTTTATACCGAAACCGCGCAGATAATTATTGAGCACATACTTATCAAAAGTCATTGCCTCTACCAGAACACCGCTTGTAGAGTATGGCAGATGGATGAGGTCAAAGTAGCCCTGCATCACACCATTCTCACCAGGCTGTCCGTGGATGGTGATATAAGCATAATCGAAATAGACATGCTTGCCGTTCATAACGAAAGAAAAATCGTTCTTGTCAATCTCGATAGTCTCACCATTATCCAAAGCAACATGCCAGTCGGTGCCCTTCACATCGACGAGATAAATATTGTAGCGCTCTTTATCAAAGAAAGAGTACAAACCCTGTCCTGAGCGCAATGATACGTCGTGCTCAGAAGAATCACCACCGCATACGATGGCTATCGTTCTCTTGCTATTTTCCATAATTACTAAATATTTTTGAATGTATCTTGTGTGGTGCCAGCGATGAAGCCGCGCCACTTTTCTATTAATTGTCTAAAATCTTCCGGCCACTCACTGTCAAAATCCATCTGCTGCTTGGTTGTAGGATGCACGAAGCCGAGTGTCTTGGCATGGAGAGCCTGACGCGGACAGAGTTTGAAGCAGTTCTGGATAAATGCCTTGTAGCTGCTACTGCGCTGACCTCTCAGAATCTCTGTTCCGCCATACGTTTCGTCCATAAAGAGCGGATGACCGATATGCTTCATGTGGGCACGAATCTGATGGGTACGGCCCGTTTCCAGCACACACTGCACCAAGGTGGTATAACCGAAACGTTCCAACACCTTGTAATGAGTAACCGCCGTCTTGCCTATTCCGCTGTCCGGATCGAAGACCTTCATACGGAGGCGGTTCTTCGGATCACGGCCAATATTGCCTTCTATGCGACCTTCATCTTCTACCATGTTGCCCCAAACGAGCGCATTGTAACTGCGATGGGTAGTCTTGTTGAAGAACTGCTTACCCAGTGCGGTCTTTGCCGTAGGAGTCTTTGCCACAACGAGCAATCCGCTGGTATCTTTATCGATGCGATGCACCAAGCCCACTTCCGGATCATTGGCATCAAACTCAGGCATATCCCTTAAATGCCAGGCTACCGCCTGAATCAAGGTTCCATGAAAGTTGCCCGCACCCGGATGCACCACCATACCTGCTTCCTTGTTAACCACCATCAGCTGGTCGTCTTCATAAACCACATTGATAGCGATTTCTTCAGGTTTGATACTCGTTTCATGACGAGGACGGTCGAGCATCAGAGTAACCAGATCATTAGGGCGCACCTTATAGTTGCTCTTTACCGGTTTACCATTGACATGGATGAATCCGGCATCAGCAGCCTGCTGAATACGGTTACGGCTCTGATAGGCCATCTTATCAGCCAGGTACTTATCGATGCGGACCGGATCCTGGTTGGCATCCACCTGAACCTTCCAGTGCTCATAGAGTTCATCTCCTCCTTCACCAGAAGCAGCGGTTCCTTCCTCCATCTGGAGTTCATCATCCAGTTCGTCCATATCTCCTGCATCATCAAATCCGAAGTCATCCTCTACAGGAGCATATACCTTATTATATATATAATCTAAAAATATCATTCGTATTACTATTGAATTCTTCACTCTTCACTTTTCATTTCTCCTACTCCACCACTTCCTTCTGATGGTGCTCATGCGAAGGAGCAGGCTCTGTGGCTTCCGTACCAGGAACCACCTCGAAGTTGTCTTCATGAGTTTCTCCGCTCATGTCACCTTCGCCTTCCATCACATCTTCTTCGCCGTGATAAACCGGATCTACCACATCGATAGAATCATCAACGCTCCGTTTACCATTACCAACCTGTATGACAAGCACATCATCGATAGAAACCTTATCACCAGCTACAACATGCTTACCCTTAACGAGGATACCATAAACCCAATCCTCTTCGCCAGGAATATATTCAGGTGTACCCAGTTTGAATCCCATAGCAGTAAGTTTAGCCATTGCCTCTCGCAACGAACTGTTGTCAATGACATCAGGAATGGTGATACGTGGAGAATGATCAGAATTGATGGTAACATAGATAACATGTCCCGACTTTACCACTTCTCCGAAAACCGGAGTCTGCTCCAGAATGACATCAGGCGGCAAAGAGCGGACATATCCCGTATCCGTTACAACAATTTCCAATCCCGCATCGTCGAGGATATGTGTAGCATCATCGATATTCTTATATCGAATATCCGGCACACGGATGGCCTCACCATGATGGGTATAGATATCGATGCCATACTTGACACCGACACAGAGCAACACCAGCACCAGAATCATGGCACCGATATTCCCCCAAAGGTACTTACTCTTAAACTTATTTATAAACTCTGATGAAGTCATATATTATTTTTTGGTGCAAAGATACAAGTATTTGGGGGAAGAACAAAATAAAAAGGAAAGTTTTTGCACTCTCACCACCTATTTTATGATATAAAAACAAAACATCTTTGTTCCCAAAAGAGCAATCTCAGAAAAGAAAGGGGCGTTATAAACAACAAAAAGCAGCAAAGAATACCTCTTTGCTGCTTTTAATGTCATCGTCAACAGACGAATCTTTCCTCGGAATTACTTTCCGTGGTGCTCGTCAGATACAGTTAACTTCTTACGGCCATGAGCACGGCGAGAAGCCAATACGCGACGACCATTCTTTGTTGCCATACGCTCACGGAAACCATGCTTGTTTACGCGACGACGATTGTGAGGCTGAAATGTTCTTTTCATTTTTCTTATTTATTTTTTAATTAATATTCTTCACAAAAGTGCAAAACACGCCCTTTTTGGGCTGCAAAATTACGCATATTTTCTGAAATAACCAAGAAAACTACCAAATTTAGCTTAAATATTTATGTTTTTTTCGATATTTCCTTTGATTTTTCATGTTTTTGCCGTAACTTTGCACTCGATTTTGAGATTATTGTAATAACATTCAAGATAAACAAGAAATGATTAATTCACAGGAAATTAAGATTGGTACTTGCATCCGCATGGATGGCAAAGTATGGGTTTGCATCGACTTTCAGCACAGAAAGCCAGGTAAAGGTAACACCGTAATGAACACAAAATTGAAGAATGTTGCCGACGGTCGTGTATTGGAACGTACATTCCAGGTAGGTTTCAAATTGGAGGATGTTCGCGTTGAGCGCCGTCCTTACCAGTACCTCTACGAGGACGCTACTGGTTGCATCTTCATGAACCAGGAGACTTTCGAGCAGGTGCCTATCGCTAAGGAGAACGTTACTGGTGGCCAGTACATGAAGGAGGGTGACGTTGTTGAGGTGGTTACTGATACAACTGATGGTACTATCCTCTTGGCTGAAATGCCAGTGAAGACTACTTTGAAGATTACTCACTCTGAGCCAGGTGTAAAGGGTAATACTGCTACCAACGCAACAAAGCCTGCTACATTGGAGACTGGTGCTGAGGTTCGTGTACCTTTGTTCGTCAACGAAGGCGAGACTATCCAGATCGACACCCGTGACGGTAGCTACCTCGGTCGTGTAAGCGAGTAATACATCCTCCAACAGGAAGATTGTGCTCTTATTGAGTAAAACTAACCCTTAATAGTAAGAAGAATGAAATATTCCATCATAGTACCTGTATTTAATCGTCCTGACGAAGTGGACGAACTTTTAGAGAGTCTGACTCATCAATCAGAGAAAGACTTCGAAGTTGTCATCGTTGAGGATGGCTCACAGTCTCCCTGCGAGGAGGTGTGCAAACGATATGAGCACATGATGGATATACATTATTACTATAAGGAGAACTCTGGTCCGGGCCAGAGTCGCAACTATGGTGCCGAGCGCGCCAAAGGTGAGTATCTTCTGATACTCGATAGCGACGTGGTCTTGCCAGAAGGTTATCTGAAGGCTGTAAGTGATGAGTTGAGCCGCGAATCTGCCGATGCTTTCGGCGGTCCCGACAAGGCGCACTCATCATTTACAGATACTCAGAAAGCCATTTCTTATTCCATGACTTCTTTCTTTACCACCGGTGGTATCCGTGGCGGAAAGAAGAAGATGGATAAGTTCTATCCCCGTTCATTCAACATGGGCATCCGCAGGGATGTTTATCTCAGGTTGAATGGCTTTTCTAACATGCGTTTTGGTGAGGACATAGATTTCTCTATCCGTATCTTCAAGGCAGGCTGCCGTTGCCGTCTGTTCCCTGAAGCATGGGTTTGGCATAAGCGCCGCACCGACTTCCGCAAGTTCTGGCGACAGGTCTACAACAGTGGCATCGCCCGCATCAATCTCTACAAGAAATATCCAGAGAGTCTCAAACTCGTGCATCTCCTTCCTATGGTCTTCACCGTGGGCGTAATAGGCACGCTGCTTCTGCTCTTCTTCGGCTTCCTGCCATACATGCTTGGCACCGTTCACGTATTCCCAACCTTGGGCAATGCGATGGCAGCATTGGGCTGCATCGGTCTCGCCGGCATCATTCTCTATACCATCGCACTGTTTATCGACAGCAGCAGAAAGAGCCACAGCATCAAGATAGGCTTGCTGAGCATTCGCGCTGCCTTCACACAGCTGATGGGTTACGGATGCGGATTTCTTTCTGCATGGTGGAAGAGATGCGTACTGGGACAGAGCGAATTCTGCGCATACAACAAGACTTTCTACAAATAAGACTTCCCCGCCAAAAGAGAAGCCAATAATAATCTACTAATCAGTTATTATTATGGCAGAGAAACTAACCATTGCCAATTGGGCAGAAGAAGACAAACCTCGCGAGAAACTGGAGCGCTTGGGTGCCTCAGCATTATCCAATGCCGAGCTCTTAGGTATTCTGATTGGTTCGGGATCTACTGACGAAAGTGCCGTAGACCTGATGAAACGCATTCTGAAGGATTGCGACAACAACCTGAACCAGCTAGGAAAGAAGTCCATCAGAGAACTGACGCAATATAAAGGAATGGGACCAGCAAAAGCCATCACCATTCTTGCAGCCTGCGAACTGGGCAAGCGCCGCGCTCTCGATAAGATTGGCACACGTCCCGACTTAGGCTCATCCCTTGCCATCTACAACTATATGCTTCCGAAGATGCAGGATTTAGATACAGAGGAAGCATGGCTCCTGATGATGAACCAGAACTTCAAGCTCATCAAAGCGAGCTGCATCTCAAAAGGCGGCATTACAGAAACGGCAACCGATATCCGGCTCATCATAAAAGAAGCGGTGCTCAACAACGCTACCATTATCGCCTTCTGCCACAATCATCCCAGCAACAATCCTCAGCCAAGCAAAGCCGATGATGTACTTACCCAGAAGATTGCCAAAGCCTGCGAAATCATGCGCCTCTTCTTTATGGACCATGTCATCATAACCGATGGTGCCTTTTATTCATATCACGACAAAGGTAAATTATAGCCTATTTGGGGTATATTAGACCTTCTGCAAGAAAAAAACAGCTTTTCTTTTTGTTTTGTCTGCAATAATTATTATCTTTGTAGGCAAAAACAAAGATTATTATGACACAAGAAGAAAAGACAAAGATAGAAGAAAAGATCGTAGATGTGCTTAAGACCGTTTACGACCCTGAGATTCCTGTTAACATCTGGGACCTCGGTATGATTTACAAAATAGATGTGAAGGACGATGCCACCGTAGATCTCGACATGACCTTCACAGCCCCTTCATGCCCTGCTGCCGACTTCATTCTGGAGGATGTAAGAAGCAAGGTAGACAGCGTGGAAGGCGTAAAATCTGCCAATGTGAACCTTGTATTCGAACCGGCTTGGGATCAGAGTATGATGAGCGAGGAAGCTCGCGTAGAACTCGGCTTTGAATAAAGACAAAGCCGTTGAATTCTTCACTCTTCATTCTTTACTCTTCATTTAAATAGAATCGCTTATGAAAAATGTATATTTCCTCTCAGATGCGCACCTTGGCTCATTAGCCATTCCGCATGCCCGCATGCAAGAACGCCGCCTGGTCCGTTTCCTGGACAGCATCAAGACGAAGGCTGCGGCAGTTTATCTCCTGGGTGACATGTTTGACTTCTGGAACGAATATAAATATGTCGTACCAAAAGGCTATACACGCTTCTTAGGTAAGCTCTCGGAGTTGACCGATATGGGAGTGGAAGTACATTTCTTTACGGGTAACCACGATCTCTGGACCTATGGCTACCTGGAGGAAGAGTGTGGCGTTACCGTACATTACAAGCCTCAGACCGTAGAGATATACGATAAAGTATTCTATCTGGCACATGGAGACGGACTGGGTGACCCAGACAAGAAATTCAAGTTTCTGAAAAGAATGTTCCAGAATCATACTTGCCAACGCCTCCTTAATGCGATTCATCCTCGCTGGGGAATGGCTTTGGGGCTGAACTGGGCTAAGCATAGCCGACTGAAACGTGCTGACGGAAAGGAAGAGCCTTATATGGGCGAAAAGAAGGAGTTCCTGGTACGCTTTGCCAAACAGTATATGCAAGGCCACAAGGATATAGATTACTTCATGTTCGGCCATCGCCACATCGAACTGGATCTGATGTTGAGCAAAAAGACCCGACTGATGATTCTGGGCGACTGGATATGGCAGTTCACCTATGCCGTGTTTGATGGCGAACACATGTTTATGGAAGAATATGTGGAAGGCGAAAGCCAACCATAACAATAAAGGGCAGCTTTATGAGCTGCCCTTTATTGTTATCGCTGTATGCGACCTCCAGAAGAAGTCATGTTATTGATGATTTCCTCTTCTGTAACCAGATTCTGATCACCCGGAACCGTATTCTTTATCGCGCTTGCTGACAGTGAGAAGTCCAGGCAATACTGGTTTTTGTCGCCCCACTTCTGATGGGCATGAATATAGGCAGCAATAAAGGCATCACCTACACCCATCGGGTCAACAATCGGCTCAATATCATAGATTCTTGTAGTATAGAGCTGATCTTCCACTGCATCATAGAGCAAGCCGCTCAAGGTATGATGACTGCTGGCAATCTGATTTCTTACCGCCATCAGCATCTTCTTACACTTAGGGAAGAGCTGATGCATCTTGCGGAAATACTTCTGATAAGCCTCCTTGTCAATCTCATAGTCTGCATCCAAAGCCTCGAAAGGAATATGAGGCACACCGCTGGCTACCTCCCACTCATTCTGGTCACCAAAGATGATGTCGCTATACTGCATCATCTGGAATAGCACGTCATGAGGTTCCAGACCATATCCCCAGAGATTCTTACGGTAATTGATGTCGCAGGAAATGGTCACCCCGTCAGAAACAGCAAGTTTGATGGCATCCATAGTTGATTCCATCGCATCGCGGCTGATAGCACAGGTAATGCCGGAGCAATGAAATACGGCTGCATCAGCCAGCACCTTTTCCCACTTCACCATTCCGCGCTTCAGCGTATAGAAAGAAGAATTCTTGCGGTCGTAAACCACACGGGAATTGCGCATAGCTACAGCTTCCTCGAAATAATAAGTTCCGAGACGTTCACCGCCACGCACAACATGAGAAACATTCAGACCGTACTCTCTGAGATGCATCAACGCAGCCTCACCCATCTCACCGTATGGCACACGGGTTACATACTCTACATTATCGCCTAAATAAGCCAAAGAGATGGCTGCATTAGCCTCACTGCCACCATAATTGCCAAACATATGATGTCCCTGAAATAAACGTTGATAACCAGGCTTAGAAATCCTAAGCAATATTTCTCCGAAAGTTACAATCTTTGTTTTCATAATTCTAAAAATTTAAAAAGGTGAAGACCATTCACTTATGTTTCTAGTCTTCACCTTATTATATATAGCGTATGATTACTTGTTAGCAACCAACTCCATTGTATCGCGAGCGATAACAATCTCCTCGTCGGTAGGAACTACAACTACCTTCACCTTACTGTCGTCAGTAGAGATGATAGCTTCCTCACCACGAACCTTGTCATTTACTTCCTTGTTAATCTTGATGCCAAGATACTCCAGGTTCTTGCAAGAATCCTCGCGGAGGTCGGTCTGGTTCTCACCAACACCTGCTGTGAATACGATAGCGTCAACACCACCCATAGCAGCTGTGTAAGCACCGATGTACTTCTTAATGCGATACTCATACATACGGAGAGCCAACTGAGCCTTCTCGTTACCCTCGTTAGCTGCCTTTTCGATGTCGCGCATATCAGAAGAAATACCTGTAATACCGAGCACACCACTCTTCTTGTTCAGGAAGTCAGCCATCTCCTGTGGCTTCATGTTCAACTTCTCCATCAAGTAGGTAACGGCAGAAGCATCGATATCACCACAACGTGAACCCATCATCAAACCAGCCAATGGGGTCAAGCCCATTGAAGTATCCAATACCTTACCATTCAATACAGCAGCTACAGAGCCACCGTTACCGATGTGGCAAGTGATGATCTTAGAGTTGTTCTGGTCGAGACCGAGAATCTCGCAAACACGCTTAGAAACATAACGGTGAGATGTTCCGTGGAAACCATAACGGCGTACGTGATACTTCTCGTACAACTCGTAAGGAATTGCATAGAGGTAAGCGTAGTCAGGCATTGTGCTGTGGAATGCGTTGTCGAATACGCAAACCTGAGGAGTGCCAGGCATCAAAGAGTCAACGGCACGGATACCCTTCAGGTGACCTGCGTTGTGAACAGGAGCGAGGTCGCAAAGTTCCTCGATACCATCCTCTACGCTCTTGTCAACGATAACGCTCTCCTTGAACTTGTCACCACCCTGTACGACACGGTGTCCTACAGCATCGATTTCTTTCAAATCCTTGATAGCGCCGATTTCCGGGTCGAGCAAGCACTTGAACACGAAGTTCACACCTTCCTTGTGGTCAGGCATGTCGTGCATGATCTGCTTCTTCTCGCCGTTAGGCAATTTCACCTTGATGAAAGCGTTATCAAGACCGATACGCTCTACACCACCCTGTGCCAATACAGACTCATCGTCCATATTATATAATTTGTACTTGATAGATGAACTACCACAGTTCAGAACCAATACTTTCATAATGTTAAATGTTGAATGTTAAATGTTGAATGTTGAATTAAGCCTTCTTAGCGTCCTGTGCCTGGCAAGCTGTGATAGCTACCATGTAGTAGATGTCATCAACAGAGCAACCACGAGAAAGATCGTTAACAGGACGGGCAATACCCTGAAGGATAGGACCGATAGCGATGGCACCACCCAAACGCTGAACGAGCTTGTAGCCGATGTTACCAACCTCGAGGTTTGGAACTACCAATACATTAGCCTTACCAGCTACGTCAGAACCTGGAGCCTTCTTGGCAGCTACCTCAGGAACGAGGGCTGCGTCTGCCTGAAGTTCACCATCGAGATGAAGCTCTGGGAACTTCTCCTTAGCAATAGCTACAGCATCCTTTACCTTGTCAATAATATAAACGCTCTTGCCAGTCTCCTTGTTGATAGCATCCTTTGCGCTACCCATTGTTGAGAAGCTCAACATGGCAATCTGTGGATCAGCAATACCTGCCACTGACTGAGCTGTATGAGCTGTAGTATAGGCAATCTGAGCAAGCTGGTCTGCTGTAGGGTTTGGAGTTACAGCAACGTCACCCATTACTACAATGCCATCCTGACCATACTGCTTCTGGTCTGTGATGAGCAACATAGCACCACTTACGCAAGTGATACCTGGAGTGCACTTGATAATCTGAAGAGCTGGACGGAGAGTATCGCCAGTAGTGCTCAATGCACCAGAAATCTGACCGTCAGCGCCCTCAGTCTTGATAATCATACAACCGAGATAGAGGTTGTTCTTAGTTACGAGTTCACGAGCCTGCTCAACAGTCATGCCCTTCTTCTTACGAAGTTCAGCGAGCTTCTCAGCATACTCCTCAGTCTTAGGGTTGTTTTGTGGATCAACGATAGTAGCCTTGTCGATGTTGTTAAGACCCCACTGAGCAGCGAGATTCTTAATATTGGCAGGGTTACCGATGAGGATGATGTCTGCGAGATCATCAGCCAAAACTTTATCGGCTGCTTTCAATGTACGCTCCTCTTCTGCTTCAGGGAGCACGATGCGCTGCTTGTCAGCTTTAGCGCGAGCTACGATTTGCTGTAATAAATCCATTTTACTTTTTAATATTTTATATATTTTGTTGTTTCCTAAGTAGATCTGTCAAAGTGTAAGGCGCTGTTATCTTGTTTTTCGCCTTTTTGCCACATCGACTTTGCAAAAGTACACATTTTCTTTGAAATAGCAGCGATTAAAATGTGTAAAAAAAGCTAAATCGGGAGATTATTCATATCGTAAAGGTTTACGTAGTAGGAAAAGTGATGAATTCTTCACTCTTCGTTCTTCACTCTTCACTTAACTTATATCATTTCCAGAGTAAGGATGCTTTCCAGTTCCTCGGCAGAGAGTCGGAGTTTGAACTCGCCCTTGATGGCCACGCTGATTCGTCCGGTCTCCTCGGATACAATGACGGCGATGGCATCACTGCTCTGTGATATTCCGAGAGCGGCACGATGGCGGAGTCCCAGTTCCTTCGGAATATCGAGGTTATGACTCACAGGCAGAATACATCCGGCTGCCATGATGCGCTTATTGCTCACCACCATGGCTCCATCATGAAGCGGCGAGTTCTTGAAGAAGATGTTCTCTATCAGCCGCTGGTTAATCTTGGCGTCAATCTCCTCACCCGTATCCATGATGTCCTTCAGTGGAACGCCTCGCTCGATAACGATAAGAGCACCTACGTATTTCTTCGCCATACTCATACACGCCATCACAATCGGCATGATGGTCTCCTTGTTAGCCTCCTTCTGGCTCTCCTTGCTGGAGTGGAAGAACCGAACCAGCCGGCGCATACCTTTCTGCGAACCGATTTCATAGAGGAATCTACGGATATCCTCCTGAAAGATGACGATGAGGGCGATAACTCCCACGCTCACCAGTTTATCCAGGATAGAACCCAGCAGGCGCATTTCCAGTATCTGACTCACAAAGAGCCAGATAAGCACGAAGAGCATGATGCCCACGAAGATGTTCAGTGAGCGCGATTCCTTCATCAGACGATAAACATAGAACAGCAGCGAGGCTACCAGGAGAATATCGAGAAAGTCTTTGATACCAAATTCTATCATGTGCGTCCCTCCTTCATTGCTTCTATTATCTTCACAGCCTCAGCAGCTTCTTTCACATCGTGAACTCTGAGGATGCTGGCGCCCTTCATCAGAGCGATGGTGTCGAGCACGGAAGTTCCATTGAGCGATGTCGTAGCATCTCCACCCAGCAGCTTGTATATCATACTCTTGCGGGAGATGCCTACCAGAACCGGAAGTTCCATCACGTTCAACTTCTCCATCTCATTATAAATCTGATAATTCTGGATGAGATTCTTGCCGAAACCGAAGCCTGGGTCGAGGATGATGTCCTTGGCTCCCAGGTCGCGCAACTGCTGTACCTCTCTGGCAAAGCCCTTCATCATCGTTTCGAGCGTAGGCTGCACCGACATTAATATATAAGGTACCTTCAGTTCGCCCACCACCCGGAACATTTCAGGATATTCCTCCTGTCTCTGCTCCAGCGGCACATTGGCGATGCCAGTGATTCCACCTTCTGAGACATCGTTGATGATGTCAGCTCCCCACTCCTCGATACACTTACGTGCCAAGGTAGGGCGATAAGTATCTACGGAGACGGCAGCATCCGGTTGCTCCCTGCGAACGATGTCGAGAGCAAACTTCAGGCGTCTTCCCTCCTCCTCTTCCGATACTTCATCGGCACCGGGACGGGTGGAGAAAGCGCCTACATCAATGATACTTCCACCTTCTTCTATAATCTGATTAGCTCTCTGAGCTATCTCCATTTCTGTCTGTTTTCTACTGCCAGAGTAGAAACTGTCGGGCGTAACGTTCAGGATGCCCATCACCTGAGGGGTACTCAAATCCATCAAGCGCCCCTTGATATTGATCGTATATTCCATCGGATTATAACTCCTTAAGCCACTTTTTACCTGGCTTTGTGTAAGTCCAGGCAAGAAAGCTTCCACCTATGATTGTTCCAACCACAAAGAAAAACAATAGTCCATTGTAAACTTCCATAGCTTAATATTTTACAAATCTTTCAACCATTTTTCGCCTGGTTTTGTATATAACCAAGCTAAAAAACTTCCACCGACGATACAGCAAATCAGAAAAAATAATGCTAAATAACTCATATAATCAATATTTTAAAATTTTATTAGCTATACCTGCAAAAACAGCTGTAGCCAAAACACCAAAAATTAATACAGAGACATCACCGACCGTAGCTTCACCTTTCAGCAACGGCAAGAAACCTCCTACCCCAGTCCCCGTAAAAGTCAACTGGGATAAACTGAAGAAATAGCCACCAAGCTTTTCCTTCCTCACTTTCACTTTTTCTCTTTCATCTCTGATGCCCATTCCGACCTCACTTTCTAAAGATTCATCGAATATTTCTGCAAAAATAGAAAGAATATTCGAGATTACCATCATTTTTTGGGAAAATTGTTTGTTATGTCCATAATTTAGATTACTTTTGCACCCAAAATAACAGTTATAGACTATGGATATTTCAGAACTCTATCAGATTTACCAAGCGCACCCAGTGATTACCACTGACAGCCGCGACTGCCCAGAGGGCAGCATCTTCCTGGCTTTGAAGGGCGCATCGTTTGATGGCAACAAGTTTGCCGACATGGCTTTGGAGAAAGGCTGTGCCTATGTGATTGTTGATGAAAAAGAGTATGCCAAGGAGGGAGACGAGCGCTACATCCTCGTAGAGGATTGCCTCACCACCTTCAAGGAATTAGCACGTGAGCATCGCCGCCACTTCGATATTCCTGTAGTAGGAATCACCGGAACCAACGGCAAGACCACCACCAAGGAACTCGTCTCTGCTGTTCTCGGCGAGAAGTTCAACGTGATGTTCACCCAGGGCAACTTCAATAATGACGTAGGCGTACCAAAGACGCTCTTCCGTCTCTCTCCGGAAAACGAGATTGCCGTTGTAGAGATGGGTGCTTCCCATCCTGGTGACATCCGAAAACTCGTGGAATACGTGGAGCCAACCTGCGGTATGATTACCAACGTAGGCCGTGCCCACCTGCAGGGATTCGGCAGTTTCGAAGGCGTGAAGAAGACCAAGGGAGAGCTCTATGATTACCTCGCAGCCAACGATGCCCTCGTCTTCATCAATGCAGACAACGAGCATCTGATGCAGATGGCCGAGCAGCGCAACATCAACCGTCTCATCACCTACGGCAAGGATGGAAACTGCGATGTATGGGGAGAAGTCATCTCCTGCGCTCCTTTCCTGAAGTTCCGCTGGCGCACCGAGAGTTTCGACTGGCATGAGGTTCAGACTCATCTCATCGGCTCTTACAATATCGACAACATGCTTGCCGCCATCACCATCGGTCTTCATTTCGATGTGAAGCCTCAGCAGATAGATCATGCCCTGGAGAACTACATCCCAAGCAACAACCGTTCGCAGCTGGAAGAGACGGCGCACAATAAGCTGGTGGTAGATGCCTACAATGCCAACCCATCGAGTATGGCTGCCGCCATCGAGAACTTCCGCGTGATGGATGTGCCTCATAAGATGGCGATTCTCGGACAGATGGGCGAACTCGGCGAAGTGAGCCACGAGGAGCACCAGAAGGTAGTAGACCAGTTGCAGGCAGCCGGTCTGGAGAATGTATGGCTGGTGGGCGATGAGTTCAAGGATATTCCATGCAGCTACCGCAAGTTCCAGAATGTAGAGGAAGTGAAGGAAGCGCTCAAGGCGAACCAGCCTCACGACCATTACATCCTCATCAAGGGCAGCAACAGCGTGAAGCTCTTCCAGCTTCCGGAGCTGTTGTAAGAAGAACTTTCAGAATGAGTAAAACTATAAAAGCAAAAAGCCTTGCGGGATTCCGTAAGGCTTTTTGCTTTATGATATGGATTCTGCAAATAGAATCCTGAATTTTACTTCTTGCACATATCCAGGAAATACTTATGAATTTCCAGGCTTTCGTTCAGTTCAGGATGAAAGGCGGTAACGAGCTGGTTACCCTGGCGGGCAGCCACAATCTTGCCATCTACTTCAGCAAGAACCTCAGCATCACCCCACACCTCTTTAATATAAGGAGCACGGATGAATGTCATTGGGATATTGCCCTCGATGCCCTTCATCGGAGCCTCGATGTAGAAACTGCCCAACTGGCGACCGTAGGCATTTCTCAAAGCCGTGATGTCCATCGAAGCAATGCGCTGACTAGGCTCGCCCTCAATCTTCTTGGCAAGAAGAATCAAACCGGCACAGGTTCCATAAACTGGCAAGCCGGCAGCAATCGCCTCCTTCACAGGCTCCATCAATCCCAGTTCATTCAAGAGTTTCGCCTGAGTGGTACTCTCACCGCCTGGAATAATCAAGCCATCCTTAGGCTGGTCCCAATCCTTCAACTGGCGAACCTCGAAACTATCCACGCCCAACTGAGCCAACTTCTGTCTGTGCTCAGCAAAAGCGCCTTGTAAAGCTAAAACTGCTATTCTCATAACATACTTATCTAATATAAAAGCCCCTTCTTGTTCAGGAGGGGCCTTTATCCGTTATCTTATTTATTATTACTTACCTCTTTCAGCCATGAGCAAAGCAATCTCCTGCTCATTGATACCTACCATTGCCTCGCCGAGATCCTCGCTCAACTCAGCCAGCATCTTAGGGTCGTTGTAGTTGGTAACAGCCTTCACGATAGCCTGGGCACGCTTAGCTGGGTTACCGCTCTTGAAGATACCAGAACCTACGAATACACCCTCGGCACCGAGCTGCATCATCAGGGCAGCATCAGCTGGAGTAGCCACACCACCGGCAGCGAAATTAACCACTGGCAACTTGCCGTTCTCATGAACATACTTCACCAGGTCGTAAGGAGCCTGCAACTGCTTGGCAGCCTCGTAAAGTTCATCCTCGCTCATAGAAACCAGGCGGCGGATTTCGCTCTGCATCATACGCATGTGGGTAACAGCCTGAACCACATCACCTGTTCCTGGCTCACCCTTGGTACGAATCATCGTAGCACCCTCAGCAATACGGCGGAGCGCCTCGCCCAGGTTCTTGGCACCACAAACGAATGGCACGTCGAACTTAGTCTTGTCGATGTGATAAACATTATCTGCTGGAGAGAGCACCTCGCTCTCGTCGATATAGTCGATTTCTATAGCCTGAAGAATCTGAGCCTCAGCGAAGTGACCGATGCGGCACTTAGCCATTACAGGGATAGAAACAGCCTCCTGAATACCCTTAATCATCTTAGGGTCGCTCATACGTGAAACACCACCTGCTGCACGGATATCAGCTGGAATACGTTCCAGCGCCATTACTGCGCATGCACCTGCTGCCTCTGCGATTTTTGCCTGTTCTGGAGTTGTTACGTCCATAATCACACCACCCTTGAGCATCTGAGCCAAGTTGCGGTTCAATTCTTGTCTATTTTCTGCCATAATTCTTATATTTTTATTCAATTACGGCTGCAAAGGAAACATTTTTCAGCGAAATAGCAGAAAAATGTTCCATTTTCTGCAAACATTGAGTCATTTTGTATAAAGAGAGATTCGCAAATATATAAGAGATATTCCTGAATATATAAAGCAGTACACAGATAGAAAAGATTTCTCTTCCACGCAGATAACGGACAATCTCTTTTCAGCTCAGGAGAGATTATTTATCCACGGACGATCTTTCCTGAGTAGAAAATTGTTAAACAATAATAATTTAAGGCTGTTTATCTTCTAAGCATCTTTATTTTTCGTATCTTTGCGAAAAGTTTCGTTACGAAAAATTTCGATTATGGAAAATCCGTTTAAATTTGGCTCATTAGTTGATGCCCCATACTTTACAGACAGAGTTAAAGAACTGGACTACATCGTACAGTTTCTCAAGAGCGAGAACCATCTCGTTCTTATGTCACCACGACGTTTTGGCAAATCAAGCCTCGTTAAAAAGGCTGTTGTCCAAACCCAGCGACCATACCTATGGCTCAATATGCAAGCCGTGCTCAGCAAAGAAGACTTTGCGGCAAAGCTTCTGAAGGAACTGCTCAATCAATTCAAACTGGAAAAGATGAAGCACTATCTTCGTAACTTCCGCATCATTCCTTCTATCAACATGAACCCGATGACAGACGAGATATCGGTTTCATTCCAACCATCAACCGACAATGGAACAACCGCAATAGAAGATGTTTTAAATACAATTCAGAAGGTATCTACACCTCAAAACAAACTGATTGTTGTCCTGGACGAGTTTCAAAGCATCCTGGAAATCGATAAAAACATGGACAAACAGCTCCGTTCTATCATGCAGGAACAGACAGGCATCAATTACATCTTTCTGGGCAGTCAGGAATCGATGATGACTGATATCTTTGAACGGGTGAAATCGCCATTCTATCATTTTGGAATGCTGATGAGACTCAACAAGATCCCATACGAAGATTTCAAGTCATATATTACAGACAGATTAGGAGATGTAGCAGAGCAGGCTGCTCATATTGCAGACGAGATACTAGCCTTTACAAGTTGCCATCCATACTACACGCAACAGCTTTCATTCGCAGTTTGGAATAACCTGGTAGCTGGTAAATACGAGGATGTACTCCAACTCGCCATAGAAGACATCATAACGACTCATGATTTAGACTACGAACGTTTATGGCTGAATTTCAATAAGACAGACAAGTATGTTATGGTCAGTATCTGCGAGGGCAACAATCCTGCACAAGACAGGAACCAACCTACCAGCACAATGACAAGTGCTTTATTGCGTTTAAGCAAGAAAGGTTACATCATCCGAAGTGACAGATATGAAATAGAAGACCCATTCTTCAGGAAATGGATACTCAAGAACATGATTGAGTAAGATTATATACAGAGAAATCGCCAGCAAAGCTTTTTTACAGCTTTGCTGGCGATTCTGCAAAAGAGATTTATCTATGTGTTAACAAAACAAACTCGCTCCAAATTGGACTTTGATTGGATATCAAGAAGTTTCAACTCTATATTATCTGATTTTTTCCTTTTTATTCCATATCAAACGCCTTTTAGTTTTATTAGAAAACCAAAGAAAAGTCTATTCTTTCGGAATACCAAGTCGCTCCATTTCTACCTCAGCTGATGTTTGATTTTCTCTTTCTTTTATCTTATGGAAACGATATGTTAACGTCAATCCTACTTTTCGAGTTTCATACTTTGTATTAAAACTAGATTTAACATTATAAATCTGCCTACAAGCACGATTTCTATCTCCATTAAAAATATCATACCCATCTAATGATAACCGCAATCTATCGTTCAAGAAAGATTTTTTGATACTCAAATTGACAGAAGAAGATGATTTTACATTTATCGACTCCATGTATCCACCCCAGACTTGTTGCCAAGACAGAGAGAGCAGAAAATGCTTAGGAAGCTTGAAATCATTATCAAAATTAAGAATTGTCGACGGATGTCCATCATGAAATGTTGTTCCATCAATACCCGGATAATGCATAATTGACTTCTGAAAGAATCCCGTCAACGATGCAGTATAGCATTTATAGGTCTTACGCCAATTCAACATCGCTGACAAAGCTTGACGATGCGACAAATTATCTTGTGACGAAACCGTTACTGCCGAGTTACCTTCCAAAGAATAAATCACCGGCAATAATGGACGATAAACATAATCATAATTTAATGTAAGAAACAAAGACTTATACATCAACAGATAAGACAAGCTATGAGTGATGGCTGTCTTCAACTGACTATTACCCTTAGATTGCTCATAACGGTTCACATACGTCACATTATCATTCATATCTGCATAATTAGCACGCTCTGTTCCTACCGAATAGCTAAGATTCTGCACCAACAATCCATGACTATAGCTTAGGGTTACCGATGGCAAGAATGTATTATCACTATGCGCCTCTATCACAGACGCCTTTTCATTCTTCCGACGGGAATATAGATTTTGATAACGTATTCCTGTACTCAAGGAAAAGTCCCCCAAGGGTAATTCGTAGTTGATAAATACAGCATTTTTAACTTCCTTATTCTCAAAGCGACCATCGAACTTCAACCGTTCATAATCTATCTTGTCTATTCCCTCACTATAGCTGAAATCATATCCCATACCCAAAGTGCCCCACTTTCCCAAATCATGGGTAGCATGGAAATTAGAAGCCAGGACATTCCATTTAGAATGTCCCATATATGAAACCTCTGAACTCGTATCTATATGATTTTCCTTTAAAGAAGAATTAGTGTCCGATGATTTAGAAATATAATCCATTACTACACTCACGTGCCAGGCATGAATCAAACTTGCATCATAATACATATTGACATGATGCGTAAGGAGACTGTTTTTGGATTTATTTTTATCAAAGAGATAAAATGCTGTTCCTGCATTTGGCACTACACTAAATGTATCCCGAGTCTCAACCTTTCCATCCGTGTACATTCCACTATAAAGCATTCCTAGTTCTGATTTATCAGACAGATGATAAGTCATACCAGCAGAATAAGTATGACTACCGGAATGCGTCAAGCTTTCAATATGTTGCATTTTATTCCAAATGGTATCAGCTAATACCTGTTTATCATAATCAGAACTTTCGGAAGCATTATTTCTCCTATAGTAATACTTACCATACAAATCAAATTTTCCAGAATTGTATGTTGAAGAGAAACCTGTTTTATGAGCCAAATGCTTTGCCTGAGTGATATTTCCGATGGCATTAAAAGCCACACCATCTCCTAAAATCTTAGTTTTTATATCAATCACAGGTGAACCCGATGTGTCATAATCCGCCTCTGGCATAGCAACGATTTTTAAAGATTTGATTTGATCAACCGGTAAGTTATCGATAAGACTTTGATCTCTCACCTTACGCCCATTTAAATAATAGACCGGTGCTCCCTTACCCAACACATTGAACGAATTCCCTACATGTAAGACACCAGGAACCTTACCAATCAGTTCATATATATCATTCTGATGATTAAGAATAGAATCATGCTCTACGTCTACGAGTAAATTATGACCAGACAACTTTATATTTTTGCGATGAGCTATCACCTCTACATCAGATAGAGAGATTACAGTAGAATCCGAGATACCGGTCATGTTTTTGGCAACAACGCTACTATCAGAATCAAGGATAGCAATGTTTGCCGGAACATCACCTTTGTTAACTCCCATATCCCTTGCTATTATATTATTAGCTTTCAACAGAAGCGCACCCAAGAACAACATGGATATATTTATAAAAAATCTCTTAACAACCATATTAATATAACCTTTAAGTTTAAAGAATCACCTTTTTCATTTACTGAGTCCACTTTAAAAAAGTAAGGCTTGTTGAAAGTAGGCTCAGTAAATTAAAATGATCTCGGTGCAAAAATACCGAAAATTGCTCAAACCGCCAAACGTTTTACATCATTTCTCACATAATATTTATAACCCAGTTTATTATGTAAAAATGATGTAGGTTTGCTATTCTTCCGGAATACCAAATATCCAATGATTCACAATGGGAATTTTATAGAAATTAGAACTTTTTGTTTATATGCGTATGGAATATACTAACCCACCACTGGATACAGCAACACTTTTAGCCAATCTTCAAAATGAGCATCATGGGAAATCCGTTGTTAAACATAAGCTAAAGATTGACATCAAATGTCACTTTAGTATACACATTGCCTTTGCGTAGATATATCGAATATTTGCCATAAGGCCCATAGAGTTCATTTGGAGACTTACGCAAAGCCACTTTCAAATGTCCATTAGACAGCCTTATTGCAAAGTCTTCACTCTTTCCGAAAAAACAATATTCTTCTGCACCAAGAGCATCAAACGACAATTGGTCGTCTAGTCCAAACAAGTTACCTATGTTAGTATCTTTTTGAGGCAATTCATTTTCATTAGACAAAGACGACATATATTCTACGACAGCGCCAATCTTGCCAGTTTCTTTCTCTAAGAAAGAAGATACCACAAACTGATAATATTTGCATCCTATCTCATATGCATTCTTATGAGAAGGAAAAGTCAAAACATTTTCGGTATTACAACATGCATACCGGTGATTTGGCAATACGCTTGTTTCGTTTGACAAGTTATCCAAATTTGGCATCGTCTTACTCGGGAAACTTGAAGAGATTCCCAAATCAACTACTTGCCAACTGTCAGATCGGAAATTTATCGAGCCGTTTATATAAACTCCCGTTTCACCTAACAGGGTCTTGCCATGATTCTCATCGAGCATATTCAGTGAGGTAAAAGATACCTGTGAAGTTTCATCTTCACTGCAACTTGTAGCAAACAGAGTAATGCACAAACTCAATGCCAACAAAACAAACATTTTTACTTTCTTCATAACCTTGCCATTTTAATTGTTATTAATCACAGCTGCAAAATTATCCGTTTTTCCAATACATTCCTAATAAACCAGGTCTATTTCTTTAACATCGAACATATTGCATATAATTCTAAGCTCCAAACACTTACAGTTGCCGCCTTGATTTTCGAGGTCTAAAAAGCTGTATATAGTCCCTATCTCTAGAAGTTTTCTATATAATTACGAAGCGAAAAATGCTCATTTTTAATGCCTACCTTATCCTTATACAAGAACAACTTTTGCTTGATAGCTTTCTCGCTCACACAATAGATAGAAGCCAACGCTTTTTGCGACAGCTTTAAACGCAACAGCATCATTAGACGTAAATCGGTCTTAGATAAATTCGGATGTTTTTGCTTGAGTCGTTTTACAAATAGGTTTTCCACACTATTTAAAAACACCTCCAATTCGTCCCAATCACTCTCCGACAACACTATATGCTTATTCTCATTTGGAACTATCGAATTTAATTTTTCTACAACATCTATTTTCTTTTGTAAATAATTACGCATCACAGATAGTTGAATCTCTTTATGCGAAAGTTCCTCTTGGTGTATTTTTTCCTGCATTTGTTGCTTTTGGAGAAGAACCTCTCTTTCATGCTCCATACGTAGTTTTATCTGGTGCTTATATGATTTATAAACATATAAAATAAATATGACTACTATAAAACACAATAAGACTATCAAACTAAATACCCACTGCTGCATTTCTGCTTTACCTCGCATTTTAGCTCTTTCACTTTCCTTTTTCAAAAAGGATGTATAATAAGCAGCCTTACCTTGTAATGCAGTTCGATACATATCCTCCAAATAATGGTACGCCGAATCGCTAAAACTTTTAGCAGACTTGAAATCATGCGCTTTCATAGCAGCTTGACTTTGAAAATAAAACACAGAATAGCGGTCTTCTGCCGTTTTTGGCATTGCTTGTTTTAATAAACTAAAGGCTTGGTTTAATGAATCTACAGAGATATAAGCAGAAGCAAATGTCAACAGACAAGAAAATCTATTTGCTGCATTCAAGTCATAAGCCAATCGTGCATAATATAAACAACTATCTTTTTCACCTATCTCCTCAAATGTACTAGCTAGATTTTGCCTTACATAAGACAACAAGTTGCTATCGCCAGCTTTCATTGCCATTCTATATGCTTTTCTCTCTTCTTCTAAAGCATGCTGCAAGCTATCAACATAAAAGAAGTTCTCACCCAATCTCAAACGTGCTGCCACCTTATTATATATAGTAACATTTGCCATAGAGTCATACATCTTCACCAAAGCTTTAGCATAGTTCAAAGCTTTGTAAGGTGCCAGCTGTTCTTCTACTTCAATCAGCTTATCCAATGCCAAGCATTTTAAATTCATATTATGGAGGCTGTCAGATATGGAATACGACTTTTCCAGGCAACTCTTTGCCTGCTCCATACTATCATTCAGCAGAAAGCATGTTCCCATATAATATAAGGATGAAGCATAAAGAGAATCTTCTTGGTGACCCTCATACCAATCATACGCTATGCGAATCAAAGAATCGTTATCCACATCCAAACCCGACTTATCTTGTGCCATATAATAAATGAGGGCATACTTCGCCATATCTTTATCTGAGAGTTTACCTTGATTGATACGGTTCAAAAAGGCCAAGGCACTATCTGGCTTAGACTCTGCCAACGTATAAGCTAAGTCTAACTCTCTCTTATGACTTTGATGACATGATACCAACACCGAAAGCATCATAAAAAACAATATCGTAAACGAAATACTTCTTCCCATATTTAGTATAATTACATTCTGGGCGCAAAAATACAAAATATTTTTCAATAATAGAACTAAATAGGGTCTAAAATACAAAGTCTGCAGAAAAGCACAACACAACTGATTATCAGGTATATATATAATATTTATAACAAAAGAGGGTCTAAATAATAGTCGTATTTTCGCATTACCAACCTTTCTGCCTGAAAGCAGAAGGCGTTACCCCTCTCATCTTCTTGAAGAACTTGGTGAGATGAGCCTGCGATGAGAAGCCGAAGGTGTTGGCTATTTCCTGAACCGTATGCGTGGTGGTAGAAAGCTCGCGCTCTATCTCCTTCACGATGTATTCATCGATGATTGCCTTCGGCGTCTTGCCGGAGATGCGGCGGGTAACCTGCGCCAGATAACGGCCACTCACATTCAACTGGTCGGCATAGAAATGAACATCACTGTAAGTGCGGCAGAAGTTATTGACCTGCGAGATAAACTGGTTGTAGAGTTCGGAACTCCTGCCCTGCAGATTGCTCTGGCGCACGAGTTCTACATTGATGAAATCCTGCGCCATCGCCAGTGCCTCCCCCATCTTCTTGCCCTGATTCAGATAAACGGCAAGAGCTGAAGAAAAACGGTTGATGAGACCATGCGAATTGGCATTGTCGAGGCGATAGATCCGGAGCCCCTGCTTCTCGGCAAGGCTCAGCAGTTTGGAATTCTGAAGAATGATGTCGCTCTCCTTCTTCCTCGCCACAACTACCGAGCAGAGCGGCAGCAGACGGTATTTGATCTGGCTCACCACATCTTCCGTCATCAGCGCATCGCCCTGGCTCGACCAGATGGCAGGGGCATAGATGATATGGGCAGGACGGTACCTGGTCAGGGCATCGATGACCACATTCAGCGTCTCCACCCTGCGTATCATACCAATCTTCACTATATCAGGCTGCACATCGTTCATGATAGCCTCTATCTGCCCCGAAACAATCTCGGCAGGAATATCGAAGAACTCCTGAATACCGAGCGTATTCTGCACAGTGATGCTGGTTATTGCCGAAACAGCATAACCGCCCAACTCGGCAATCGTCCTGATGTCCGCCTGCACACCAGAGCCTCCGGTGCTGTCTGAACCTGTAATCGTTAATATCATATCCTTAAACTTTGAACCCGATGATAAGTTTGAGGGCAAAGATACAAAAAAAGAGCGAATAATCCGCAGAATTTGCAGATAATTCGCTCTTTTTTTTATTCTTCAGTGAGATCTTTACAATCCTTGAGTATCTTAGCAGGAACCTCATTGCAACGCTTGTAGCGGCAGATGTCGGTAACATCGTTCTTGGCGGTCCATATCATGGAACCCGATGCCAGGAGGCGGGTTACGAGATAACTCTGGTTCCAGTCGCCCTTACCGTTATCATAGCTTCCGCTGATGATGTAACCCTGGTATGGATCGTTCTCGATAGCGAACGAACCGGTGATATGGCGACCATACATACTGTCAAACTTCTGATACATCTCGAAAGTCTGGTCCTTGCGGTTGAAAACGATGTAGCAGTATGTGCCCTCAGCAAGAGGTTCACCGTTCCACTCAGCCAACTCCCATGTGCCATGAAGATTGGCAGGTGTAACTTCCAGAGAACGCTCCTCCGGTTCCTCATCATCGCTGCTGCAGGCTGCAAAGCCGCAGGCAAACAAAGCAATCACCAGGAGGGTGAAGAGTTTTTTCAAATATTTCATTGTCTTGGTATTTTTTTCTTTTTTACTTTTTTTCCCTTTTACCTTTTTAACTTTACAACGACCTGTATCGTTCTGTCAGACGGACGGGCATCCAAGCCCTCCAGAATAACAGGGAAGGTGAAGGATTCGGGCATCGTAGCCGGAATCTTATCGGCTATGATGGTGATGACGAGGTCAGCCTCATCACCCGGTTCTATCACCTCAGGCTCTGTTGTAAGACGGGCATAAGGAGGAAGAAGGAGGCTGGATATACGGAGCGGCTTGTCGCCGCTGTTTCCGCAAAGGATGCGTGCCTCAGGCTCTGTGCCCGGCTTTACCTCTGTGATACTTGCCTTCGCCTGTTTCAGTCTGAGTGCGCCCATCTTGTGCGGATAGCGTGCCCACTGGTCAGCACCCGGCAGCACCTTTCCCGTTAAGGCAAGCTTAACGGCAGGCTGTTCCTCTACCTCTTTCAGATAGAGATAAGCACCCGTATTGATGGTGCCCGGATAGCGGTTAGGCGTGAAGGTGAGCTGCACCTGACAGGTATCGCCAGGCTTCATCACATCGCCCTTGACATAAGAACTGGTACATCCACAGGTGGTTCTCACCTGTGTGATGTGCAGTATCTTCTTGCTCACATTCTTACCCACGAAGGTGAAGGTGCGAGGCGCATCGTCCTCGGTCATCGTACCCGCATCGATAAGCGGATGCTCAAACTTCAGCAGTTCCTTCTGCGCATTCACCGTAACAGGCAAAGCCAGGAAGAAAAGCGATAGGAAAGCAAATATCTTCATATTACATCCAATTACATCCAACCATTGTTACCGGCACTCTTTCTAACGGTCACAACTACGGTCTGTCTGGTACCATCGGCAGCTGTTACGGTGAGCGATGTGCTTCCGGCAGCGAGTCCCTTCACGGTGAGCGTTTTGCCTTCTACCGAAGCAGAAGCTACGTTGCCATTCACTACTGAGCAAGAGAAGCCCTCTGTCTGACCTGCGAAATATGCAGCGAGGTTGAGAGAAACAGTCTTCTCGATGCCCACGTACACGTTAGGCAACTTCATATCAGAACTGAGTTCCTTGTTCTTGATGTTATTCAAGAGCTGAGCAGCATCAATCAGACCAGCACCCATCTTGCCGATGTACTTAGAGAGCTGTACAATCTCAGGCGAAGCACCTACGGTAGTATGGTTCATGTAGTAGGTCTTGGTTGCACCATTTCCGTAATGGCTATCCAGTTCCTTCACAGATTTCTTCATCAGGGCAACGAAGTCGGCAGCACGATAATGACGGTTCGTCTTGGCAGCATAAGCGAGACCCAAGGCAGCCACACCAGAAACGTGAGGACAAGCCATAGAGGTTCCCTCCATGTAGCCGTAAGCAGGCCGACCGTTCTTAATCATCGTAGAGAGCACAGCACCTTTCTGCTTGGTTGTCTCTGTCTCTGCCCAGTATTCATCTTCCTGCTCGCCAATCTTGCTGTAATATTCCAAGTCGCCACCAGGAGCACTCAGGGTTACGAGCGAACCGAAATCGGTGTAGCAGGCTGGAGTATAGTCGGCAGCTAATGAAGATACGCTGACACACTTAGAGTAAGCACCTGGGAAAGCAGGATTGCCAGCATACTCGTTACCGGCTGCGAAGACTGGAATACCGCCGTCGATGACACCATTAGGCGAACCGGCATTGTTGATAAAGTAATCCAGAGCTTCCTTCTCCAGCGGATAGGTCTCAGCCCATTCCTTCTCGGTAGCAGGACCCGGAGTATAACCGTTGATGATGCTAGACTCTGAAGAGTTGTAACCCCAACTGCACTGCAGGATGACTGCACCATTATCGGCAGCATATTTGATGGCTCTCGCCTCGCCTGCCAAGGTTACACTGTTCTGACCGGAGAATACCTGGCAAGACATAATCTTGACACCAGAGTTAGGAGTTCCGTCACCACCGGCTATACCACAAACACCTTTACCATTATTATTTACGGCTGCAATGGTACCAGCTACGTGAGTACCATGACCGGAGTCATTGGCATCAGTCCAGGTAATATCACCGCTCTCTGTAACGAAGTTGTAGCCATGGAGGTCGCCCTCATAACCGTTTCCGTCGCCGTCAGTCTGGGCACCCTGAACACTTTCGCCCGGGTTGCACCACATGTTGGCTGCCAGATCAGGGTGCGTATACATCACGCCCTCATCAAGAATAGCCACGATGATAGAAGGATCGCCTGTGCAGGTTTTCCATGCCTCAAGTGCATTCACGTCACATCCTGCCTTAGCACCCACGTGATTATTGTTGAGGTTCTCAAAATCATAGTTGCCCTCGCCCAGGTTACGGTAATGCCACTGGCTGGCAAAGCCTGGGTCGTTTGGCTCGCCCTCGGCTGCTGCTGCGCGGGTAGACTTCTGCTGAAGTGCCTTATCGCTGAGATAGATGCGCTTGCTGTCGGTATTGTAAGCACGCTTGATGCGGCCATTGGTCTGAACCTTTGAGATTTCACCCAACTGCTTCAGTCGCTCGGCAGCCACCTTCAGGTCGGTGCCCTTGCTGAACTTCACGGTGTACCAGAGGTGGAGTCCCGCCTCACGGGTTCTTGCCTCAGTATTTGCATCTACCGGGAAGACACGCTCGAAGCTGTAGCTTCCCAGGATGTCGAGCACCTCGTCGGTAGAAGGAATACCCGAACGGGTAGCCTTTCCTGAGCGAGTCTTGCTCAGTTGTGCCTGGTCGAGGATATCGCTCATTTCCGGACTGAACTTAATCAGCAACTCACCCGCCTCAGCATCTGCAGGGATGGTGATTTCTGAATTGCCGTCAGAAGAGCCGATGGTTGACAGGCTGTCAGAACAGCCCGTCAATGCCAATGCGACCATTGCTATATAGAAAAACTTTTTCTTCATTGTTTGCTTCTATATTGTTTTTATGTTTATCTTACTTTTTCTTAGTTCTCCTGTACTTAGCCATCAGCGCAGCTTCATCAATATCACCTGCTGCCACGTATTTGCGGTAGTAGAGCGGATAAGCTACACCTGGAACCTCCCACTTGCTGCCTGGGTCGCTGGTTCCGTAATAGTAGTCGTAGCTGTAGCTGTCTTCTGTCATATTAGAGAAACCAACGGCAGCGCCATCGCTATTTTTACCCTTAGGCTGCTGGTTGAAGATCATCGTTGGTGCATTCCATTCTACCAGGTGTGGATGGAAGAGAATCCAGTTTGGCACCTTTCCTGTAAAGAAGTTCAGGTTGAGTGACAACTGACGGCAGTTTGGCAATACACGTGGCACCTGGAGAGGATAAACATCCTCACTAACTACAGAACCATCCTTGTGTTTGCAGGTTACAGGATTACTCTTGCCTGAGAGCAACCACTTGCAGGTATCGCCTACCAGCTTGTCGAGATAATCTTTCTTGTTGGTAGAGAAGTCAGACTTGCTGTATCGGGTAGCCTTGCCGGCAGCCTCCAATGCCTCAGTCATCTCATCATCGGTAGGAAGTTCACCCTCCAGGAAGCAGTAAGACAACTCGAGTGTATTCAACTTATCCCATGTCAGGAGTTTGAGAAGCGCCTGACGGTCTGCGGTTCCGGCATTTACCTTACCATACAGTCCAATAGGATAGTTATTATAAACATAGACGCCTGATGCATTCATTTCGCCCAGCGAAGCGATGTTGATGACAACATCCGTACGGCGCTGTGCATAGAGGACGAGGTTACGCAACTTAGGGAAGTTCTTCTCGTTGACGATATTGGTGATATCCGACAACTTGTTGAAGTTGTTACTTACCAGGTTGAGCGATTCAAGACTCTTGCCCAGTTTAACAAAGTTAGCAGGCAACTGAGTCAGACCATAAGCCTGAACGGTAAGATTCTTCAGATACTTCAGCGAGCAGATTTCATCACCGAGCTTCACCTCACGAATCTGGTTGTTCTCGTTGGCAGCAACAGAGAATGACTCCAGGAACTTGAGATTACCCACTTCCTTAGGAAGAGTTTCGCCACTCTTGAGGTTGAACATGCTGAACTTGACAGAACGTACACGTCCTAAAGCCTCAGGATGAGTCTTCACGAAATCATCAGTAGCTTCCCAGAGCGTTACGCCGCTCCAGTTGCGCATGTTATCGCTGGAATCGAAGGTAGCAATGCTACCCAGTTTCTGATTGATCATGATGACAGAGAGAGAGTCACCGGCACGGTTGTCCTCAATCTTAGGTGCTGCCTTCTGACGAACGGTCAGGATGACATCATCTATAGGTTTGCCATCTGCATCTACCAGCTGGTCTTCAGCCTTGACTGGCACGAGATGAACCTTAGCCACACGAACGGCAGGAACCACGTTCATCGCCCAGCGGAACTTGAACTTCACGCTGCGAGGACGGTACTTTCTGTCCAGCACGATACCCAGGTTAGTACCTTTCAGCTTATCTTCATCCTTGCTGTTCAGGAGCCAGCCCTCACGCTCGCTCTCGTTCTCTGCTTTCTCAGCATCGGTCAAATCACCCTCGAAAGAATACTCAATCTTACCAATCTTGCATTCTACATTGGCAGAAATCAAACTCTCGAAAGCACGTTTATCGTATGATTCAGAATTTTCGATTTCTACAGTTGGTTCCTTGATGTCAATCTGCTTACCATAACCAAACTGTTTTACGGAAACGGTGCGGCGCTGACCGTTATCGCCGATAAAGACGATATCGGTAGTACGGCGTCCGTTCATCAGAGTAGAGTCAACTACCACAGTTGCAGTAGTAGAACCCACGCCATTGGCAGGAGTGAGCATCAGCCAAGGCTCATCCACGTTAGCCACCCAATTCTGTGAGGCAGCAATGGCAAGCTGTTCGCTACCGCCCTCAGCTGCTATTTCAATCTGCTCCTTGTCGATGGCGAGTCCGCCTGGGATATCTACATCATCGCTATCGCTGCAGGATGCAGTCATCAGACCTGCACCCAGAACGAGGAGCCATGTAAGTTTCTTAATATATTTCATATTATCTTACTTTCTATTCGTTTAATTTTCGAGATCCAAAGCATCGCAACCGCGGATGTCCTGATTCTTGTCGTAGAACAGCTTATACATACCTGCCTTGATGTATGCGCAGACGCTGGTTACATCGATAGAGATGTTAGGGTTGTCTGCGATATTCAGGATATAAAGGTGAGAGGTCAGTGTCTCTTCTACCTTACGGATATCGTTGGAACCAATCTGGAACTGGATCAGGCTCGGACAGGTTGTGATTCCTGTAGGCCATGTACGCAGGCAACGCTGGTCGGTATTCTCATCACGCTGGTGGTTGATGGCAAAGGCACGGAGCACGGCACTGTTCAACGGCTGGGTTGGCACCTCGGTGAAGCAGTTGTAGCTCAAGTCCATATTGGTAATGTATGGCAATGTGGTTGAGCGGAAGTCATCAGAGAGGGATGTCAACCTGTTGAATCGGAGGTCGATGACCTGCAGCAGATAAGCCTTCTTACCCTTGATGGAACCCTTAGGGATAGTACGCATCTGGTTGGCGCTCAAATCGATGGTTGTGATTGGCGAACCGGCTGTAAACAACTCAGAAGGGAACTTCTCTATCTTATTGTTTGACAGACTGACTGAAGCTGCATTAATACCCTTGTAGGTACCATGATCATTATCTACACCTGTAATCTCGTTGTAAGAGAAGTCTACAGAACCCATCTCGCGAACAGAACTTGCATCGAAGATATTCGGAATCTTCTTCAGTTTGTTGTGGGCGAAGGTCAGACTCTCTACATCATCTGTAAAGGCACAGAGATTAGCAGGAACCTCCTCAATCTGGTTGTTGTTCAGATAGAGTGAAGAAAGCGCTACCTCAGAACCGAACGGATGCAACTTCTTGATGTTGTTGTAAGCCAGGTCGAGCAGACCGAGGTTCACCATCTTTTTCAATGCAGAATACTCAGGGAACTCCTCCAGGTTGTTGTAGCTCATATAGAGAATCTGGAGTGTCTTACCGGTCTTCTCGTTAGCCAGACGGGTCCAGTCGTTTCTCAACTGGTTGGCTGAGATTCCCTTGCATCGTGCCAGGTTCATCGCCTGCAATTTAGGGAGATTATAGTAGAAGTCTGGAATGCGACTGATCTTCGGACAGTTGTAAAGCTCGATATCGGTCAGGTTTTCCATCTTGTCCCAATCCTCATTCTTAAACTCCTTCGCAAACTTACCATAAACAGGATCATCAGCATTGTAGAACTTCGCACAAACCTCATCGGATGTGATAGAAGAGTTACCGATATAGAACTGCTGCAACTTAGTCAGACGGTAGATGGCCTTAGATACACCTTTAATCTTGTTGGTCAATGTACCGATCTGCGCATCCTTCAGGTTGATGCGGCTGTCCTTCTTGATTCTGTTCTTCGGTGCCACCTTAGGATCAGAGTTGTAGCTTTTTACAATCATCTCCGACATGTTGGCACGTGGGTCATACTTCAGGAACTTGTTCTCATAGTCGTGACGCATGCTGCTCTTCTTTGCTGCAGTCAGACTGTTTGCATCATAATCATTGAAGATGTTGGCACCAATCTTCTCATCGTGAGAACCGAGGTTGAGCACCTGGAGTTCTGTCAGCTGTCCGATGGCATCAGGTACGATTCCCTTTGCACCGAAACCGGCGATGATAAGACCGATGACACGGCCGTTGCTGTTGAGGGTTACGCCCGGCTGGTCGCCCCACATATCGAGTTCCTTGTTGAAGTTCCAGTTAGCTCCCTTGAAGGTAGCATCGCCATAGAAGCTCCACTCCTTACCCTGGAGAGATTTCCAGATAGCCTTCAAAGCCTCATAGTCCTTGATATACTCCTTTGTCTTGGAAAGGAGGATAGGCACCTGCGCTTTATCATTGAGCTGATTGTCCTCTATAACGAAAGCCTCGCCCTTTACAGGCTGAGTCTCATACTTGGTCTTCATCGCACCTGTCTTGCCGTAGGTGGTATATGAGGTAACCTGATAAGTACCGGCAGGCAGCCATACGGTAGAATCGCAGTAAGCTGTACCTGTGTCCATATACTTATCGTTCTCATTGTCAGGATTCTGATGCTCTACGCTAGACTCCTTATATTTCACCTTCAGTTCAGGGAAGGTATAGGTTTCACGGGTAAAGAGGTTGGTTACGCTGACGTCAACGAGACGGATGTTAGAGAAGAGATACTCTGTACCACCGGCACGGGTCTTCTCCCACTCCTTCACGAGATTGAACTTCACCTTACCACGCTCCACAGTCTCCACCATGAGGTTCTGTACTTCCAGACCGCCACCTACTACAGTGAATGTTTCGCCGGCAGAAGAAGCCAGCAACTCCTCGTCTACAGCATCATAGAGATAGAAACCGATGACGGTGTAAGTACCCGAAGCGAGTTGCAGTTTTTCACTTCTCAGACCATACTCAGCATTCTCTGAATTATAAGAATTGAGCACCAGTGTCTGAGACACAGTTGTACCGTTGTGCTCCATGACCACCTTGATTTTCTTGGCATCATCCAGTTTCTCAAGTTTGTCAAGGGCAGCTGCACGGGTAGCTCTTGAAGAAACCTTCTTGCTGAGCTTGAACTGCACATATCCGTATGTGCCGTCCCAACCCTCGGTCTCATCATCCGAGCAACTTGTTGCTGCAAAGGTCAGGAGAGAGACCAAGAGCAACAAGAGTGCCTTTGAAAATATTTTCATTCTGTTCATTACTTTCTAATTTTTCTGATAGAAGTATATTTCTTACTCATTCCCTCACCAGGAGATTCAACAACAAGAACCTTTACAGGAGTTCCGTTGTCCTTGAATACCATAAACATTGGAGTAGTAGCAGGAACATTTACGAAGAATACCCAGTTATTATTCTCATCCATACTAGGCTCTGCATAAACATCATTTCCGTTGCTATCCATAACTGTAAGATAGCCTGTCTCCATCATAGTGGTAGGATCCCAATCCTTGATATTAGGATTAATAGTAAGAGAACTTCCTACTTCTGACTGAGCGACATATATTTCGTCACCATTGTAGCCAAATGCTTCTGATATGATAGAACCATACATTGATTTATCCTTCTTGCACTCTACTGGCAAGTAGTTCATCTTCAAGATTGTAGGCGCTGCAGACTGATCATCAGCAGAAGAGTTGGCCTCCTTCTGTACAACATCCATCAGGAAGTAGCGGTCGTAATCGCTCTTCACGTTTGTGAAGTCGTTCTCAAGCATTTCATCGAGACCGTTCTCAAAAGTTGCGTAAACGCTCTGTGGCAATGCATAAACCAGGAACTCACGGCTTCCGCTGCTCAAGGCATCAATAGTGAGCTTAACGTCACCCTTCTCACCCTGCAACTTCACAGCGCCGGATGTTTCCTCGCGCAGACCATCTTCCTTTTTCTCGAAGACTACCAGCTGGTAAGCATCACCCAAGGTCTTGAGAGTGAAAGGAACGAAGTTGTAGAAGGTGAAAGCGTTGGTATCACCACCATTCAGGCTAGAACCATTCTGAGTGAACACCTTACCATCGAGAGATACATTCCATACTGCCCACTGTGAAGAGGTTGGATAAGTAACATCCATGGTGCTGGTGGTCATACCATTATAGATAACAGGTACGGTTACAGCAGCCTTGCCATCCTCAGAAGTGAAGGTGATGGTGTAGTTGCCATCCTTAGCGATGGCATACTTAGCACTTACGCCCTGATTCTCCTTGAAGGAAACACCGCCAACAACAGCCTCGTTAGGTGTACCTACCAGGAAGCCGCCTTCCAAGTCTACCCAAGCTGGAGTGTTGGTAACAGCAAAACGGAAGTTTGACTTTACGGTAAACTTGGTGTATACATTGTAACCTACAGTGATACCTGTCTCGGTGATATCATTGCCATCCGCATCGTAAACCGTCAGTATATGGTCGGCTGCCGAACGCTTAACCTCAGCGATGGCAACCTTCTGACCACCCATATTCAGGAAGAGCTGAGCCACGCTCATATCATTGCTGGCATCATCAGCAGTAATCTTAACCTTGATGGTCTGCTTGCCTGCAGTACCATTGAGCACGAAGGCGTCTGTTTTCTCGCCCTGCACCAGTTTACACCAGATTTTGTCTGAAGAAAGGCTCCAGCTCTCGTTGGCATCGAAGGTGAAGTCCAACTCAGCGCCAGCAGCACCGGCGATAGTCTGTACCTGTGGGAACACAGGAGTTACGGCATCGTCGTCATCGCTGGAACAAGCTGTGAACAGAGTCACTGATACCAGCGCCATCAATACGAGCCAATATTTTGAAATCAATGTTTTCATTTTCTTTTTATTCTACGATTAATATCCTTGTTCTTTCAATTTCTCTGCCTCAGCATCGCTGATCCATTCATACATGGTGATGAAGGTTCCTACGTTGCCGAAGCTTGAACCATCCTTGTTGTCAACACTCATGGTGACATACTGCAATACATAGTTCTGGCAGGTGTTATAATAAGAGGTATAGAGAGAAGGCTGGCTGATGCGCAACTTGCCGTCTCCATAGATGGTACCGAACGCCTCGCCGGTTTCACCAGCTATCTGGTCGTCCATCTCTACCTTTGGCTCAAGAATGTTCTTGGTGCTGAACTTCAACTTCAGGTTGTAGCCCTTATAGTAAACATCCTTCAGCAGAACGGTATTCTCCTCGCCTTCCACTACCTCAGTCTTGATCAGACGGTTGGTTACGTTGTTCAGATACTGGCTGTAGAAGGTAGATGTTACCATGCACCAGCCAGAGAAGTTGTGGATATCGAAAGGACAAGACTTCTGCATTACCACGTGGGCATAGTCCTTATAGAGATCTGTCCAGTTATACTTCTCCGGAATCACCAGTTTCAGGGTGAAGCCGAGCGAGTCGGTCTTGCCGATGTTATCATAGATACCCTGAACCTTCACATTTCCTACCATCTCGCCCGCCTTGATTGTAACGGTGTTGTTGAGGATGCGGTAATGCTTACCCTCGATGGCATTGCTCTGCTTGTCTACTACCTCCACGCCGAAGGTGCGGTCGTAGTCAGCTTTTTCGGTTGCAGATACAGGCACATTGAAAACCTCGTTGTTTTCCTGTACAGCATACTGATAGAGCGTATCAGAGAACATGATATGACTTGGACCAGCATAAGTGGTATAATCCTGTGAACAACTCACAAGAGCGATGAGTGCAGCTACGGCTGCCAAACATCCCATCATTATTTTCTTCATGATCGTCTCCTTATTTTATTTGTTACTTTCATTAGGCTGAATCTCAGAACCTGGTGCCTCAAGCTCATGCTGAGGAATTGGCCAGACAAAGAGAGGGTCGTCCTTTTCAACCTTCAGACTGCTCTGCACGAAGTTGGCAGCAGGCTGGTCGGCAGCCTTACGCTCAAATCCCTTGTGCCAGCGCTTGAGGTCGTTCAGACGGAAGCCTTCCATATAGAGTTCCTTCACGCGCTCTGCCTCGATTATCTTCATGGCGTTACTCTCGCTCATCGAGGTGTTACCACCATATGAAGAGTAGCGGGCTGTACGCAAGGTAGAGATGTCCTTACCTGCCTTAGCGTAGTCCTTCTTCATGGCGTAAGCCTCAGCACGTATCAGATACTGCTCTGAGAGACGGAACACCATTGGCTGGTGAACATGCAGGATATTGTTGTTCAGGAATTCTGCATCGCCGAAATACTTGCTCAGCAAAGGCCACTGCAAACCGTGCTCATAACCGGTGGTACGGGTTGTAAAGATGGCTGCAGCACGGAGGTCATTGCTGTCGAAAGAGTTGATGACCCATGTCTCAGGCACATAGTCTGGACGATAAGTTACGTAGTTGTAGTTATCGAAGATTGTACCCAGTGCACCGCCATAGCTGTTCACGGTAAAGCCTACCTTCCAGATAGCCTCACGCGAATCACCATAGGTCCAGATATACTTGTAATCGTTCACCTGGCTTGAATAGGTGTTGGAAGAAGCCTTCTCCAATGTATAATACTTACTGCCGATTACCTTAGATGCATACTTGATGGCATCATCATACTTGTGCATATATAAGAATACGCGCGCACGCAAGGCATGACAGGTATACTCATTGAAGTAAATCTCGTTGTAGAGACTTCCTGTGAAGTCTTCGTCTACCTTCAGATATTCGGCAGCCTTGTCAAGGTCTCTCAATACGAAATCGTATGATTCCTTCAGAGTGGCTCTTTTCTGTGGCTCATTGCCGTAATAGTGCTCTGTGAGTACAACGCCGAGTTCCTTCGCAGCCTGCTCATCGCTATCGTAAGCCTTACAGAAACACTTGATCAGTTCTGAGTAAGCCAGGGCACGGGCAAAATAAGCCTCGCCCTCACACTGCTCCAGCTTGTCGAGCTCCTTATCACTGTTGGTGTTTGCCTTTACCTTATCTACATTATCGAGCAGGAAGTTGGCATTGTTGATAACACCATAAAGGTCGGCATATACCGCCTCGATGTCGGTGTTGGTAGCCTTGATATCTTTCCAACGGTAGATATCGCCATAGGCATTAGAGTAGCCCTTCACGCAGTACACGAAGTCTGCCTGCAGATCTGGCAGGATTGTCAGATTGCCCGAATAGAGGGCGCTGCTCTTGAAACTGTCGTAGATACCGTACACCAGCTTGTCTATGTCGCCCACCGTGTTGATAGCCTGGTCCATGCGGATAGAATCCTCTGGATACTTATCAAGACAGGAAGACATCGAGAGGGCTAGGATTCCCGACAGGATGTATGTCTTTATATTTTTGATATTCATTTTTTTCTCCTTTCTTGGTTAGAATTGCAATTCAACACCCAGAGTAAACTGGCGTGATGCCGGATACTGTGCCTGGTAAATATTGGATGAAACCTCAGGATCCAGACCGTTGAAACCGGTTACGGTGAAGAGGTTCTGTGCCTGACCGTAGATTCTGACCATAGAGAAGAAGTTGGTCTTGCGCAACAAACTCTGTGGCAATGAATAGGACAGACTGAGATTCTTCAGACGGAGGAACGATGCATTCTCCAAGAAGCGGTCGTCGAGCTGGGTTACCTCGCCCCAACGTGGGATGTCGGTAATATCGCCTGGCTGCTTCCAACGGTCGTACAACAGACGGTTTGACTGGTTGTAAGCAGTACCGAAGGTTACACCGCTCTCCTCGAAGTAACGGTCGTTGTTAATCACGTAGCGTGTACCAATCCAGCTGAACTGGGCAGAAAGCTGCAAGCCCTTCCAACGGAAGCTTGTACCGAAACCGCCCATCCAAGGTGCATCATAGGTCTTGCCTGTCATCACCTTGTCGCTCTCGCGGAACTCGTTGGTTACGTTGCCATCCTTATCATACCAGAGCTGTTCACCATTCGCTGGGTTCACACCGGCATAACGGTTCAGGAAGAACTCGCTTACTGAGTGACCTACCACATACTTCAAACCGGTGGTTGAGTTTACATACTCGGTTACACCGTTATAGAGTTCCTTCAATCGGTTCTGGTTGTAAGATACGTTGGCACTTACATTCCAGGTGAAGTCGCGTGTGCGGATTACATCACCATCAGCACTCAGCTCGATACCCTTGTTAGCCATCACACCTACGTTCTTCCAGCGATAGCCCTCGCCGGTAACGGTATAAGACTCAGGAACGCGCATCAGCATATTGGAGGTACGCTTGTAGTAAGCCTCGAAGCTGAAGTTGATTCTGTCGAGGAAGCCCAAACGGAGGGCGAAGTTGTTTGCCCAGGTTGACTCCCAACCCAATTCCTCGTTACCACTCTGTGATGGAGAGAAACCGGCAGTATTATCGTAGTTGGCACCACCAGAAACCAAAGCCAGGTGATAATAGTTAGGAATCTCAGAGTTACCCGATGTACCGGTACTTACGGCAATCTGGGCTGTGCTGAGCCACTTCATATCCTTCAGCCAGTCGGTTGACTTCACGTTGTACATGAAACCGAGCGACCAGAATGTACCCCAGCGATGATCCTTACCGAAACGTGAAGAAGCATCGGTACGCAGAGAGAAGTCGGCATAGTAGAGCTCCTTATAGTTATACTCGCCACGCATGAAGAATGACAGGTAAGAATAGTCAGAAGATGAATCTGCCCAGCGGCTGGCACGTGTACCTGATGATACATTGGTCAGGAGGTCGCTGGTCTGACCCTTGGAATATACCTGGAAACCCTCTGAGTGGAAATTGACAGCCTCCTGACCCAGCATCACGTTGAACGAATGGATATCGTTCAGGGTGAAACGGTAGTTAGCCGTAGTGGTCTCTGTCAGGTTGATGGCATCGCTGCTCTGGCGTGCCGCAGTACCCTGTCCGTTATTTGAAGAGAGACTTGGGAACGACTGGAGGAACGCTGTAGAATGGGTGAAATCGGCACCAAACTGAGTACGGATAGTCAGATTCTCTATCGGATAGATTTCAGCATACATGGTAGAGAGCACCTTATATTTCTTGTTCTTGATAGGATTCAAGCCCATGTAAACGATAGGGTTCTCGCTGGTTCCAGCCCAGTTGCCTGCTGAAAGTGAAGCCAGACTGCCATCCTTTGCGTATGGATTCCAGTAAGGCAGCATGAATCGGCATGCAGAGATAGGAGTAACGGTAGTATAGCTACCATCGTCAGCCTGCTGAGCCTCCTCATAGGCAGCCATGGTGTTGGTACCTACCTTCAACCACTTGCTAGCCTTTACATCAGCATTGGTGCGGATGTTGTAACGGCGGAAGGTTGAATTCTGTGCGATACCGTCCTGATCGTAGAAGCCACCAGAAACATAGTAGTTCAAGCGGTCGGTAGCACGGTTGATAGAGAGTTCGTAGCTCTGCAGCGGAGCGCGGTCATTGAACACCTCGTCCAGCCAGTTTACGTTTACTCTTGAAAGGAGATTGTAATCCTTACCTGTATCCAGACCTACTTCTTTCTCAAACTGGATACGCTCGTCGGTATTCATCATTTTCCAGTTGGTCTGTGCCAACTCAGAGAATCCATACTGTGCACGGAGCGTAATCTTCGCATTGTCCATTGACAAGCCTCGCTTGGAAGTGATGACAACCACACCATTGGCAGCACGTGCACCATAGATTGAGGTAGAAGAGGCATCTTTCAATACAGAGATACTTTCGATGTCGTTAGGACTCAAGGTATTGAAATCAGAACTTGAGATTGGCACGCCGTCGAGGATAAAGAGTGGCGACTTGCCGGAGTTGATAGAGTTGGTACCACGAATCTGGAAGGTAGCCGCCTTGCTAGGTTCACCCGAAGAAGAGATGACCTGCAAACCAGTACTCTGTCCCTGCAAAGCTTGGTCGAAGCTTGCCGCCGGCACATTTTCTATCTTTTCAGACTTTACGGCAGACACGGAACCCGCAATGGTTCCCTTCTTTCTCACACCATACGCCACCACAACCACTTCATCCATCATCTTGGAATCCGAAGCAAGGGTGATGTTGAGCGTATTTGTCTGCGCTTTCACAACGTGCTTCTGCGTAACGCAACCCACATAAGAGTAGGCAAGCGTAGCCTTCGAAGCACCCTTAATTTCGATGGTATAGTTACCGTCAATATCGGTCACTACGCCATTTGATGTTCCCTCTTGCATAATGGTCACACCAATCATCGGTTCGTTGTCTTCAGCAGACACGACTGTACCCTTGACGCTGAAATTCTGCGCCAAGACCGATTGGATAGACAACAATACAAGTGAGACAAGTAAAAGAGTTAATCTTCTCATCCTTGTTTGTTTCAAGTTTACTAATTAATAATTATTATTTTTTTCTCATTTTTTTCTCGTTTGGTAAAAGCCGAAAGCACTCAGGGCGACACTTCGCCCCTCCATTTATACATTCTTTCACTAATATGCACGCATGGAAATACCTATTTAACTTAAATCGGTGCAAAATTACGAATATTTTCTTATTTGCCCAAGATTATCGCTTAAAATTTAAATGTTTGATATGAAATATCTATGTTTTTTAGCATATATGTTCATAAATTTAGTTAATTGTCGATTTTTTGTCACATCCGATTACAGTTTGCTAAAACAAGTTCAATACACACTTTTTTTGTTTCTATGCAGCCGTTTTCATAAAGCTGAAATTACGTCCCGACGTAGCTTATACTACGTCGGGACGTATCTTTTGCTGCGTCGGGACGTAGCAAATGCTACATCGGGACGCATTTTTTACTGCATCGGAACGTATTTTATCAGCTGACGCAAGTGGCTCAGTCAGCTGACGCAAGTAGCTCAATCAGCTAACGCAAGTGGCTCAATCAGCTGACGCAGATATCTCGACAAGCCGAAGGATACGTCTCCATTAGCCTACGGAGTCGTATCCGTAACCCAACGGAGTCGTATCCGTAACCCCACACAGCCATATTCTTAACCCCACGCAGCCATATCTATAGGCAAACGGAAGCACATCATTTATTTACCTCTTCACCTTCATATATTCCGTAGGAGTCATGCCATACTCCTTGGAGAAGCATTTGGAGAAATAACTGCTGTTGGAAAAACCAACGGTATACATCACCTCGGAAACACTGAACTTGCCCTGGCTCAGGAGCTCGGCAGCACGGCTCATACGCATCTCACGGATATACTCTACAGGCGTACGGCCCGTTATCGCCTTCGTTTTGCGATACAGCTGTTTGCCACCTATGCCTATCACATCCTGCAACATCGAAACGTTGAAGTCGGAATCTATCATGTGCTTCTCTATCGCCTCATTGATCTCTTCGAGCAGACGCTTGTCTGCCGCATCCAACTCGCTGACATCTACCGTCTTCTTTTCCTCTTCAGAAGATTCAGAGCGTGCAGGAACTGGTTCTGAGGATGATGATTCAGGCTCAGATAAGGCCGAAGCGGATAACCCAGTGGCAACAGTTGATGGCTTCTCTGGTATCTTCACGTTCAGGTAGCGGACCATCAGAGCAGTCACCTCATCAAATGAATGATGAGCCACAGCAGCCTTCAAATCTTCCGTCAGACGGTTGAAGAAGTCCATACGCATCTGTACCTGCTCCAACACCTCAGCCTTCTGCTTCTGGGCATCAGCCAGTTCCTTACGCAGGAAATACCAGCTTACCAGCCATGCCACAAACACGATGAGTGCCGTGATATAGAAGAGCTTGCACCACCAGGAGAGATACCAAGGCGGCAGGACGGAGATGTCGAGCGAATAAACCTCGGCAGCTATCTTGCCTTCACCATCCACGGCATGAACCGTAAGATGATAATCGCCATAAGACAAACCATTATAGGTGATATCGATATTGCCGGAGTTCAGATAATGCCAGTCGTGGTCGCTGCCTTCGAGCCTGTAAGCATAAACGGCTGAAGGATGATCAGCAAAAGGAAGGTCGGTGAGCTGCAGGGTGAAGTTGTTCTCATCACTCTTCAGTTTCAGGATTTCTCCACGCTCCTCACGAGCCTCTCCGTTCACGATGATTCCTGCCAGCATCAAGCGGGTAAACTGCTTAGGCTTCTGTGCTACATCGGAACTGATTGCCACATAACCGTCATTGCCGCCCATCATTACCTCATGAGTCTGTCTGCTGTAACAGATGTTGAGCGGTACAACAGAAGGAATCATAAAGCGCTGGCTCTCGCCCTCAGGATTGATTACGCAGCATTCATTGCCCGATACCACCCATATCTTGCCTTCCACATCGCACATGGTACTTACCTTGCCACCAATCTGCCATGTCTTGGAAGAAAAACTGTTACCCAGTACAGAACCGGCTGCATAATAACAGGTTACCGAACTGTTATCACCCATCCAGATATTGCCCTTGCTGTCTGCCATCAGATAGTTGACAACATCTGAGTTAGCTACCTGCACCACCTTCATATTGTTCGGATTGATGCAGTTGAGACGGGTATAGGTAGAAACCCAAATCCTACCCTTTCCATCCATCACCATCTGACCCACATGCAGACCAGAGAGCGCATTATTTCCCTTGTCCGAGTAATGCCAGTCGGCTATGGTCTTGCCGCTCAGAAGAGCCGCCTTATCCATCACGAAGACACCACCCTGATAAGAACCCATCCATATCCTGCCCTTCTTGTCCTGGAGAATATCGTAAGCCCAGGCAGTAGAATACTTGCCACTCTTATCGTAGACGATGAAATTGCGCATCTGACGGGAACTGCGGTCATAGAAGTTGATGCCATGGTCGGTACAGATCCATACATCGCCGTCATGGTCTTCATAAATCTTGCGTACACGGTTATGACTCAGCGGGAAGGCAGAGCTGTTCTGCTTGTACCATGCCACATTCTGATAACCTTCAGCATTCCGGGTGAAATGAATCAGACCGTTGGTACCGCCCATCCACCATTCGCCGTTACGGGTCTGGAGCATGGCATGCAGACAGTTGCCCTCACCCGACATCGTAATCTTATCGAGCGATACATAGCGGTAATAGGTATGGGTAGTGAGACGGGAGAGTCCATTGTCAGTACCCACCCATACATTCTGCCATTTATCTACAAAGCAAGCCCAGACGATGTTGTTAGGAATAGAAGCATCATCGCGGGAATCGTGGATATAATGGGTGATGGCATTGGAGAGTGCCATCTGATAGAGTCCGTTATCTGTTCCGATATAGAGATTGCCGGCAGCATCTGTAGAAAGACATTTGATGGAATTGCCGTTCAGAGCTGGAATCTGTGAGAAGTTCCTGAGCTGCAGGTCGGCACAATAGAGAGCGCCCTCGGTACCAATCCAGTAGCATCGGCGCTTGGCATCATAGGCGAGCGCATTGACCAGCGGCTGTTCTCCGGCACGGAGCGGAATCAGTCTGCTGCCGAGACGCAGACCAGCAAGCGAACCTACGAGCAAGCCTCGCGGAGTAGAGAGCAAGGCATAGACATCACCCCCGAAGTCAGTCTTACCGCCCTTTGTATCGAGCACACGGAGTTCCTTCAGCTGCTTGCGCTTCGCCTCATCGGCAAAAGCCTTCATGGCTGGTGTTTCTGCATATTGATAAGATTGCGTATCGAATTTCAGGATGCCGTTGCCGGTAGCCAGATAGAGCATTCTGCCCTCGAAACCGAGCGCATTGACACGCGTATTGCTGAATGTATGTTCCTGAAAATGGCGGTAGCCATGATAACCATCATAGCTGTAAAGACCGTTGTCGGTTCCGAGCCATATCATTCCATCACTGTCCTGGGTAATGGCACAAACGGTCTGAGCACCTTCCAATGAGGTGTTAACGAAACGCTGCGCATGGATGGCGAGCGAAACAAAGAGCATAGCAATTGCCATGCTGATGCGGTTTATAGGTTTTGTTGACTTTTTCATGCGTGCAAATTTACACAATATTCATGATAACGCCAAAAAATATCGGAGAAAATTCATAAAAAAAAAGAATCCCCTGGAAAAATAGCCGCTGCTATTCCCAGAGGATCCGATATAAACTATATACTTTATAACCAACCGAAATCGGTCTTTGTCATCTTATATTGCCTGGAGCGTAATCGACTTTTCGATATTTCGCTTGCTGTCTTTTACCTTCAGGATGATGTCGCCCTTCTGCTTGCTGCTCTGTACGATGACTACGAGTTTGCCGGAGAAGAGTTTCATCTGTGGCTGGGTGAATGGTTCGAGCGATGTGGCATCGCCGTTGCAGGCAGCCTTGAAAGTGCCGGCACCACTCACCTCGAAGGTCAGTTCATCATCGGCAAGCGGACATTCATTGCCGTCCTTATCCTGCAGGCTCACGGTGATGAAGGCAAGGTCGTTGCCATCGGCATTCAGAAGCACATTGTGCTCATCGGTACAGCCTTCTACCATGCAGGCAATAGGTTCATGATCAGGTGTTTCTACACTGAACTTCATCTGTGCAGGCTCGCCGGCAGTACGCTTCACGTCCTCGCCTATCTTATCGCCATACTGGTTGTAAGTAACCACGCGAATCTCACCCGGTTCATACTTCACATTGTTCCAGCGGAGGCGATAGCGGTCCAGACGGCTTGACTTGTCCTTGCGCACTCTGCCCTGACTCTTGCCATTCACGAAAAGCTCGCCTTCCACACCATCGGTGTAGCAATATACAGGGGTAACCTGTCCTTCTCTACCCTTCCAGTTCCAGTGAGGAAGAAGATGGGTGGTATGCTGATGCTCGTTCCAGCGGGCACGATACATATAATATCTATCCTTTGGAAGTCCGGCAAGGTCGCAGATACCGAAGTAACTGCTGCGGCTTGGCCAGTAGGTATCGTATGGAGTAGGCTCGCCCAGATAGTCGTAACCGGTCCATACAAACTCACCGATTACCCAACTGTAGTCATCCTGCATCTTCCAGTCATCATCAGGAAGATTGCTCCAGGAACAGTATTCGGTATCATAGCTTGAGCACTGACCATCAGGATAGGTAGCCTTATCACTTACCACTACCGGGAACTTGTATACGCCACGGGAGCTGACCGTAGAGGCGGTTTCTGAACCGAGGAGGAAACCCTGAGGCAACTGCTCGATATTCTTATAATATTTATGTACGCGATAGTTGAAGCCCGGTACATCCATGGTCTGGGCAAAGCCGCTCTTCAAGGCATCTTCTGCCTTATCCATGCCCTGGGTAACAGGACGGGAAGGGTCATACTGATGACAGAGGTCCTGCAGACGCTTAGCAATCTGCACACCCTCCTGGCTCCACTGCTCAGGAATCTCGTTACCGATGCTCCACATCACGATGCTAGGGTGATTGCGGTGGTGCTTTACCAGATTGGTGATATCCTTATCGCTCCACTCCTTGAAGAACTTGGCATAGCCGTTCTTGCATTTAGGATAAATCCACATATCGAAACTCTCTGCCATGACCATCATACCGAGGGAATCGCAGATTTCCATCTGCATGGTAGAAGGCATATTGTGGGCTGTACGGATAGCGTCGCAACCCATCTGCTTCATCATCTTGATCTGACGGATGAGAGCTGCCTTGTTTTCTGCTGCACCCAATGGACCGAGGTCGTGGTGCAGACAGACACCCTTCAGTTTGCGGGTAACGCCATTGAGCTGGAAACCATAATCCTTTGATACTGCGATGGTACGGATACCGGTCTTCAGGGTCTGCACATCAGCCACCTTCTTTCCTTCATATCGGGTAAGCTTTACCTGATAGAGGTAAGGAGATTCCGGAGACCAGAGCTGAGGATTCGCTACCTTCAGAGTAGTCTTGATTTCAGGATTGGCACCTGTGACGGTCTGCTCGGCAACCTTCTTGCCAGCCTCATCCAACAGGGCTATGACGGTCTTGCCCGACTTACCAGTCTTTCCTTCCAGCAGCGCATTTACTTCTACTTCAGCTTCCTGCTTATCAGCCTTCAGGGTACGCACGAAGGTATCCCAGGTAGAGAAGTTTTCGTTGCCATAGAGTTCTACGGAAACCGGACGGTAAAGACCGCCTCCCGGATACCAACGGCTGCTCTCCTCTACATTATTAAGATGTACCTCGATGAGATTACTCTTACCAAACTGGATGAAAGGTGTGATGTCGATGCGGAAGGCATTGTAGCCGTAAGCCCACTTGCCTGCCTCCTTGCCATTGACGCTGACAACAGGCTGGCTCATGGCACCGTCGAAGACGAGTACGGCACGCTTATAGCCCTTAGGAGCCGTCCAGTTCATCTTATACATACCCTCACCTATCCAAGGCAGTGCACCAGAACGTCCCGACTTCTCGGTCTTTTCGGTTTCGCCATTCTGCTCGATGGCCACCATCTGCAGGTCCCATTTTTTATCGAAAGGTCCCGAGATAGCCCAATCGTGCGGAACAGCTACCTGCTGCCACGCCTTGCCATCACGGGAGAAATCCCATGAAGGCAGGTTGATAACCTTTCTGCTCTGCGCCTGGCACAGCGTAGTGAGTGCCAGGGCAAGAGTCATGAAAGTAATGCTTCTCTTGATCATATTGCTATTTAATATTTTTATTTATATGCATCGAATACGGCTGTTGGTTTGCCGCTGTTGTCGAAGGCTCCCTTGGTATATGCAGACCAACCCAGAGTGATATAGTTGGCTGGTTTCCAGTTGTTGTAAACTTCTGGTTCCCAATAGAAGATACCCTCGCAGGTAGAGATTGCCTTGCAGCCATCCACCATCTTCTTCATCATTGGCGCAGCCTGGTCAGAGCCCCACCACATACCAATCTCAGAAACGATAACGTCCTTACCATACTTAGAAGAAAGGGTCTGGATGTTAGCGAGACAGCTCTCTGCATAACTCTGCCAGTTATCATCCTCAGGATAAAGAGACAGTCCAATGACATCCCACTTTCCGTCATTTTCTTTCAACTTATCGTAAAGCCAGGTAAGTCCACCAAGGTCCTGACCTTTATCTACATGCACGATGACTTTAGCTTGTGGATAAACCGCCTTAACGGCATCATAACCGGCGTTAACATAAGCAGCAAAGTTGGCTGCATTCTTAGATACCTGACCGGTTACAGCCTCATCGCTATTGAAGAGCATTCCGTCGCGGGTTTCATTGCCCACCTGCACCCACTCTACGTTGGTTACACCTCTATCCTTCAAGGCTGTCAACACATCCTTGGTATGATCAGCCACAGCCTGTTTCATCTGTTCGGCAGTATAGCCCTGCCATGCGGCAGGAACTTTCTGGTTACCCGGGTCAGCCCAGGTATCAGAATAGTGGAAGTCAATCATCAGACGGAAGCCGAGCTGCTGAGCACGCCAAGCCTTGGCGATGACATCATCCTTGCCACACCAGCCACCTTCCGGATTTACCCAGACACGCAGACGGATGGAATTGGTTCCCTCTTCGCGAAGGAGCTTCATGCATTCTGTAGCCTTGCCATTCTGATTATAGAATTTCACACCATCCTTCTCCATCTCTGTGAGCCAACTTACATCGGCACCCTTGGCGAAGCCACTCATATCGTATGTCTTCTCCTTTTCGGGAGTGGTATTATCATCATTGCTGCAACTTGTTCCCGTAATAGAAAACAAGAGCGCTGTAGCCAGCAACATGGCTTTTCCAAATATATTCTTCATTGCTATTTTTCTTATTAATTATTCATATTTCCATGTCATGGTGTTGAGGTCGGCGGTAACGGTAACTTCACCACCAGTTACATCATCCTTGAACCAAGGATTCCACTTGTCGTCTGCCGTAGAAAGATTAAACATCTTATCTTTACTTGGCTCGCAACCATACCATGTTTGCTTGTCATCCTTGTTGGCTCCTACATAGATAAACATAAATCCTTCCCAAGCTGTTGGCTTGTACTTGCAGGTATAAACACCATCGCTCACCTTATTCATCACGGCAAGTAGGCTGTTGCCATCCTTGCTGAACATGCAGAGAGTATGGCTAACCTCTGGCTCTGGAGTTGTCTGGTCGCCCTCAACGATGGTATATTCCAACTGACTGTGCTCACCAACCTTCACGGTTATGGTATAAGTACCCGCCTTGGCAATATTCACGCTGCCAGCACTTTCAGAGTCTGTCATCTTGCCATCAGCCAAAGTATAGTTCATTGTCTTCACCACAGCTGCAGCATCTTCTGTACCTGTAGCCTTGCTGTACTCAGCGCCTGTAGCTACGATGCTGACTGGAGTATTATCGGCTGTAGTTGTAATGACCTTGGTCCAAGCATAGTTAGGAGCATCGTAGGTCATATCTTCACCATTCAGTTGGAAAGATTTGAGGAGAGTTGGCTTAAATTCCTTAGCCTTTGTATCAATAACTGCATAATAGATACCAGCCTGACCAGGGAACCAGAAACTCCATGCTGACTCGGTATTATCCATTTCGTACACATGACCATCTTGTCCTACATTACCCCAAATGGTACCATCGTTTTCCTTACCCCAGAAGTTGAGCCAAGAAGAAGCATTCATATAGCCGGAATAAACTCCATCAGAATTAGGAGAATAGAGATAGGTAAGGGTTTGTTCCTTAGTATCCTTATCCAAGATATTGATGTAACTCATATCAATGAGGTATGGAGTAACCTTTACCTGGCAGGCATTGCTGTAAGCGGCATCAAGATTACTACCCATCAGACTCTTGATACGGAAATAAAGAGGTGAGCTCACATCAGGAGCCAAGCCGAGATCCTTGGCTGCAGCATTGAGATCTGCACCGGTGAAAGCCTTGGAAAGGTCGGTTACGGTGTATTCCTTTTCTGAAGTAAAGTTCTCTGAGGCTGATACCTGCAGATAAGTTTTCAACACTCCGTTGCCCGCAGGCTTGGTCTCGTCGCTAGAAAGCAAGGTAGGATTCTGCCAAGCCAACGAGAGGACAACGTCCTTACTGTTATCTACAGACAGCTTCACATCGGATGCCGATGCCATCAGATCGGATGCCTTGAAGCCATCCAAATATATCTTGTCGCCACTCTCGTCGCAACTCACCAGAGCGGTGAGTGCGCAGAGAAGCATCATCAGGTTTCTAAATATCTTTTTCATTCTTTTATCCTATTAATAGTTGTCGTTATGAAGATTTGGATTGGCGGTAAGCTCGGTGTTAGGGATTGGATAGATGTTGTACTTGCTGTCAACAGCCTGTCCGTCGTGGACACCACCCTTCCACTGCCAGATATACTTGCTAGTGGTAAACTCGCCGAAGCGAATCAGGTCGGTACGGCGATAACCTTCATGATAGAGTTCACGGGCACGCTCATCGAGAATGAATTGGAGGAACTCATCATCATCAGCAAAGTTGCTTGCCCATACATCAGAAGCATTAGAGCGTTCACGAAGCTGGTTAATCCAATAGATAGCGCCCTGCTTGCGGGAAGCAATCACGGTTGGATCTGTAGCATCACTACCACCAGCCCAGTTATCCCAGTCATTATGCAGACGAACCACGCACTCGGCATACATCAGATAGACATCAGCCAAACGGAAGAGAGGAAAATCGGTTTCTACACCTGCATCGGCAGTATTAGATGCTGTAGTACCATCATCCTTCAGGTTGCTCCACTTCTCAGAAAGATAGCCGGCGGTTTCATCGGTCATGCTGGTTACATCCTTGCTCTGACCATTGGTAAAGAACTTGCAACGCTTGTCACCATTGCCATCGATATCGGTCTGGGTAAACTTATCCACGAACTCCGGACGGAGACGGAATTCACTCCAGCCAGCAGTAACACCATAATCGGCTACATTCTGGTTGGCATTCGACATACTCACCTGTCCGCAAATCAGATAGGTAGATGAGCCCCAGCTTACAGTATGCTCTGCACTTACCGGCAAGGCAAAGATAATTTCGTTGGTACGCTTGTCGTTATCTGCATTGAAGAGCTTGCTGTAATCAGACTCCAAAGAGTAGCCCATATCCATCACCTTCTCACAAGCCTCCTTGCACTCAGTATACTTAGGCACACCAGTATAAACCTCGCTGTTCAGATAAAGCTTGGCAAGCAAGGTATAGGCAGCACCCTGAGAAGCCTGACCGTAAGGACAGGTGGATGCAGGAAGCATATCACCTACACAATCCTTCAACTCGCTCTCAATATAATCGAATGTCTGCTGAGGAGTATAACGAGGAGGAATGTAGCTGCCTACAGGGTCGTTCTCTGTCACCATCGGAATGTTGCGATAGAAATCGAGGGCATGGTAATAGAACAGAGCACGCATAAAACGGACTTCTGCCTTATACTCCTTCATCTTCTCTGCATCAGCACCTGAGAAACTGGCACTGTTGGCATTGCGCAGGAACTCATTGCAGAGGGCGATGTTGTAATAGATGCGATAATACATATCTGATACCCACGCATCGTTGGCATCCCAAGAGAGATAGGTAAGACCCGTAGTCTGCTCACCTGTAAGCCAGGTAGAGGCAAATTCATCGGTACCACACTCCTGCATATTGATAAACATACGCATGTAGTCGAAACCTGCTCCTTTATTCAATACGGATTCCATATCCTTATTATCGCCGCCCTTACCCTGACCACTGGTCACCATGGCAGCATAAATCTTACCCAGCACAGCCTCATAATTGGCAAGCGAGGTATAAACATCCTTAGAGGTTGTCTCTGTATGAGGATATTGGTCGAGATCGGAAACACAGCTGGTTGTGCCTGTCAGCACCGCTGTTCCCATCATCATACTATATAATATATTCTTAAGTTTCATTGTTATCTGTTTTGATTGTTAGAACTGAAGTCCGAGGCTTACTGAGTAAGTGCGAGGACGTGGATAGAATGAGTTGTCCATTCCGTTTGGCACCTCAGGATCTGTACCTGAGTAACCGGTGATGGTGAATACATTCTGTACCATTGCAGATACGGTGAGCGAAGCCCACTTGTTGATCTTGCCTACATTGTAACTCAAACTCAGGTTGTCGAGTTTCAGGAAGGAAGCATTCTCTACGTAGTAATCAGAGAGATACTGGCGGGTCTTGAAACCGGTCTTCAGGAAACTAGTATTGAGATTGTTGAGCTGTGAGTTGTTGTAACTTACTGTCTCAAAAGCACCTGTACTCATACCCATGCCATTATATACGTAGTTGTCGATGTTGGCACGGAAACTCATACCGAGTGTCAGCTGCTTGTATCTCAAAGATGTGCTCAAGCCCATAATGTACTTAGGGGCTGGAGAATGATAGCGGTAGAGATCGGCATCATTGATTTCGCCATCATTGTTCAAATCGGCATAAGCACCCTCGATAGGCTTGCCTGTCTTAGAGTCGTAGAGCTGATGATATACGTAGAACATGTATGGCTCATATCCCTCTGAGAGTACCTGGAACTGGTAAGCATCGATAGATGGGCCTACCTTCACGTTGGTCTGGCTTCCACCCTTTATCAATGAAAGGTTCTTCACCTTCATGTTCTGCCAGGTAAAGTTGTAGCTCAGGTTCCACTCCCAGTCCTTGGTCTGGATAGGGGTTGCATTCAGAGAAACCTCAATACCCTTGCTGTCCACATTACCTACGTTGGTAAGGATGGTCTTTGAGAAGTTGGTACCTGCTGCTGTTGGTACTGATGCCAACAGGTCCTTGGTCTTACGGGTATAGAAATCGATGGCACCACCGATACGACCATTCAGGAATCCAAAGTCGAGACCGAAGTTCCAGGAAGTAGTAGTCTCCCACTTCAAGTCTGATACGTATGCCTCTGGACGATAAGTTGTGATATACTGTCCGTTGATGAGTGCCTCGGCACCTGTTACACTGGATGTATAAACCGGCAGATAGTTGTAGTTGCCGATGCCTTCCTGCTGACCGGTAACACCATAGCTGGCACGGAGTTTCAAGTTAGAAAGTACCTTCTGGTTCTTCAACCAAGGCTCTTCTGTCAAAGTCCAGCCCAAAGCAACAGATGGGAAAGTACCCCAACGGGTATCCTTAGAGAAACGGGAAGATGCGTCTCGACGAACGGTTGCCGTCAGGAGATACTTTCCATCGAATGAATAGTTGATACGTCCGTAATATGACAACATTACATGACGGTAATCTGATGCCTTTACGGTTGACAGGTTTGTGCCTGCCGCACTTTTGGTATAATAAAGAGGTGTAGTACTCTTCCAGTACTGGTAGTCGTAACCGGCTGTCAGATCTACATTACTCTTGATATCTTCAAAATACTTTGCATAGTTGGCATAGAGGGTAAGCAAGCGGTTCTCGTTCTTCTGAGGACCATACTTATAATCGCTACCGCCCAAAGACTCATCCTTGTTGTAGCTCTGTGCTGCATAGACAGGGACATGAATGGTTCCATCGCCCTTGGCATAGTCAGCACCCACGGTAGCATGGAGCTTGAGGTCTGGAAGGAAGTGAACCTTGTAATCTACATCCATCGAACCGATGAAGCGGCTTACCTTACTCTTTGAATCATACAGATCAACCAGACCGCGAGGGTTTCTTACACCGGCATTCACTGGATAGCCATCAGCATCGAGTGCCTCATTATAGCCACCATATTTGTCGTTACCGGAATAAACCGGGATGGTTGGGTTGAATGTGGCAGCTGCCCATACAGCGCCACCATTATTGAATGAGTTGTTATTGAGGGTTCCCTTGGCATTGATGGTCAACTTCAGGTGATCCTGGAAGAAGCTAGGAGTCAATACCACGTTACCTGTCCAGCGCTCTACATTGTCCTTGCGAACCAGACCGCTCTGGTTGTAATAGCCTACAGACACGCGGAATGGCAACCACTTGTCAATGCTGCCGCTCACGCTGAGGTTATTATCTGTACCGAAAGCTGTGCGGTAAACCTCATCGTTCCAATCGGTATTGGCTGTACCGAGCAATGACTTTTGGTTATCTGTACCAAACTGGTTGATGACATTCACAAATTCATCACGACTCAGCATATCTACCATCTGCGCACGGGTCTGCAAACTGTTGGTGGTATTGAAGTTCACCTTTACAGCACCCTGCTGTCCCTTCTTGGTAGTAATGATGATGACACCGTTAGATGCACGGGAACCATAGATGGCTGTAGAAGAAGCATCCTTCAATACAGTCATGCTCTCGATATCAGAAGGGTTGATCATGCTGAGGAAGTTGCTGCTGTTACCCGAGATACCCCCCTGCTCCAATGGCACACCATCGAGCACGATAAGAGGGTCGTTGCTGGCATTAAGAGATGCACCACCACGTACACGGATGGTACTACCGGCAGAGGCAGAACCACTGTTGGACATAATCTGTACACCCGAAACCTTACCGTTGATCAACTGCTCTGGAGAAGAAACGAGACCTTTATTAAAGTCCTTCGATTTCACGGTAGCTACGGAACCAGTCAGGTCACTCTTTCTTGCCGTACCATATCCGATGACCACGACATCAGCCAGCGCCTTGCTGTCAGATTCGAGTTTCACCTTCATATTGTCTGAGATAGAAAGTACCTTATCAATATAACCGATATAAGATACCTTGATCTTCTTGGCTGAAGAAGATACCTGAAGACTGAAGTTACCGTCAAAATCAGTAACTGTACCGCCCTTTTCGCCTTCCACCATGACTGTGGCGCCAATCAGAGCCTCACCATTCTGCGCATCAGTCACCTCACCTTTGATGGTTCTTGTCTGCGCCATGAGTTGCAGACATCCGATGACGAACAATGCCACGAGAAGCAAACTTCTCTTTGCTAAATTCTGGATTGCTTTCATTGTTTTACTTTTAGGTTGCGTTTTACGTTTAAATGAGTTTGCGTTTAAAATTGTTTTCAGTTGCAAAAGTAGAGAAAAAAGAAGAAAACAGCAGATAGATTTAAGACAAAAATAAAGAAAAAACGGACAAAAGCAAATCTTTATCTAGCTTTTGTCCGTTTTGTCATTAAAGAGGCAGGAATCTTTAAATCAGTTCTATACCTTTACTCTTTTACAGGTACGAGTTTAATACCGAAGAGGTTGCATGTATCCTGCTTTGTAATAGTATGAGAACCTGCATCCAATGTTACAGTCATTGTCTTAGCTGTTGAATCAATAACTGCATTTACTTCAGCAGGCTTCTTTCCATCAATTTTGGCGTTCGTCTTGCTATCTGCAGAACTGAAATAAAGGGTCATTGTGACTTTCTTATCAACAGTTACTGAGATATTAGTTGCAGACTCCATCTTTACACAAGTAGAATATGAAGTGCCGTCAATAGTAGCAGTTCCCTTATTTGTAGCATAGTTACCTGAAACTGTTACTATGCTACTTGAAGGCTTAGAATCTGTGAATGTTACCAAAACAGTACCCTCGATAGGAGTTACAGTACTGCCACCTTCTGTTGTACCACCGGTAGAGCCACCAGTACTACCACCTTCGCCAGAACCACCAGTGCTGCCACCTTCTGTAGAACCACCTTCGCCAGCAGCATTGCTCTCACCGAATACCTTGACAACACCAGAAGTATAAGCGTCAAGAATGCTTGCCAAAGCAGGCCATGGCTGCTGGTGACCATTTGTTACGACTGTTTCATCAGGAATAACGAAATCAATGTCACCATGATTCAAACGACCTGCACCATAGAAGCCTTCTACGATAGAAGGAACATCTGCAGCCTTATCTGCAGCGTATGCATACATGAGGCTTGAGTTGGTATCGAAGTTGTTGTAAGAAGTACCACCTACCAAAGTCTTTACGCTTGCAGGAACCTGCTCACTTGGATCAGAAACCTCGTAAGCATCAAAGCTTGTATTGTTTTCTGCGTATGTGATATAGCTGAAGTTATCAGGCTTGTTGGTAAATACATTGCCGTATGCCTTAATCAAACCACCTTTCTCACCAGAGAAAGTACCATCACCCTTGGCATCAGTACCCTGCAAAGAGCTCATGATAGGACGCTTAACAGCATCAAAGTAGTTTGACTCCATGAATATACTTGAACCACTGGTTGCACCAATACCATAAACATCACAATGCTGATAGTAGTTGTTGTACATGTGAACACTCATGGTACGAACGCGAGCCATACGAGAGTCTGAATGGTCGAACCAGTTGTGATGATAAGTAATCCAGTTTTCACCAGTTTCACTCTTCATACCACACATAGAAGCCTTACCATTATCCCAGAAGCGGTTGTAAGCTACAGTAACATACTTAGAATCGCCCTTGATGTCTACAGTACCGTCACCCTTAGCCTGGTCGGCAGCACTACCCTTCTTGCCATAGAAGAGATCCATATTGTGAATCCATACATGAGAGTTTTTAGTATCAAGAGACATGGCATCATCCAGGCAACGCATGATAGCAAAGTTACGGAACTCTACACTCTCAGCCTCTCTAAGCAAGAAGCCGAAGCCATATACGGTAGCATCATCACCGACACCTTCGAATGTCATATTCATCATAGCTCCCTTAATCTGCAATCCTTCAGCAGAACTTGAAATGTGATCCAAATCAGAAAGATTTACCTTACCGATGATACGGAAGGCGATTGGGGTTTTATCCTTACCTTTTGAATAAGCATCAATAATAGACTGAAGACCTGTAATCGTCTCAAGCTTACCCGTATTAACTGTTGTAGAAACAGTCTTGGCCGTCTTGGCTGTAATATACAGAACCTTAGCACCAGCCTTCAAAATACCATCATTATTATAAGCACCTACACCAGCATACTTGAAATGAGCAAAGCCCTCACGGTTGTAGCTCTTTACTACCAAGTTAGAAGCAGTATTGGCACCAGTAATCTCTTTACCGTCAGCATTTACAGGAACAACCTTTACAGAATAAGTACCTTCCTTCAAACCGAGAACATCGGCACGATAGTAAGAAGCATACTGACGAATCAACTGAGCATCAATCTTCTTGTCATCTACATATACATTATAAGAAGAAGCGCCCTCGAATGGAGCCCACTTCAAGTAGGCAGACTCCTGCCAGCCCTTTGCCTCAGTAATCTGAATCACACCTGCAGGATTTTCAACATCACCACTTTCGCCCTGATCGGCCTTCTTGGCAAAACTGATGGCTTGAACAGAAGCATCATACTCATCATTCTCTGAACCTGATTTAGGTGCGATGATTGCCTTGTCACCTTCGAACTTCACACTTGTCAAGTCTGCAGTATTATAATACTTCACATCACCCGACTTGGTGGTAACATACATCTGGTTCACCTTGCTGTTACGAGCCACGGCATGGGTAATCTTAAATGTCCCTGTCTGAGCCACAGCTGCACTCAAGCTCATCAGGAGGAGTGCCAAAGTAAATACCATTTTCTTCATTGTTCAATCCTCCTTATTTTATTTGATGATAACTTTCTTACCATTAATCATATAAACACCCTTAGACAAACCCTGGAGGGAAGAACCTACATACTGGCCCTGAAGGTTATAAACCTTACCTTGCAATGCTTTCTTTATATCTTCTATCTGGCTGATGCCGGTAGTTTGATAAGTGAAAGAAAGGGTTACGAGCGACATGTCTGCCTGATCAGATGTATTATCTGAATACTGAAGAACGACATTGTCGCCATCGAAGGTAATCTCTGAGACAGTCTTTTCTATGACCTGACCATCAATCTTAACCGTCTGTTTGCTGCCGGCAAATGTTGCCGTAGACAACATTGCAGCCAAGAATAACAAATAAGCTTTTTTCATTTTAATGAATGTTTGTTAGATTTATTTTTTGGTTTGTTTTTGAATTTTACAATGCAAAAGTAGTGAAAAAATAGCTATTATAAAACATCCTGGCGCATTTTTCTTACGCAAACGTTTGCACGAGTATAAAATATACTCTTTCTGAACTTTCGCAAGTTTTGCCCACACGCCTTGTTTTGCCCACACGCCCTGAAAGGGCAGAAGCCCCTAGCCCAGGGCATCGCCCTGGGTAATTACGGACGCAAACCTGTCGCCCTGTAA
>OGEC01000038.1_pt1 | contig 112097 bp, 105 predicted proteins | sample 1570551 | NCBI WGS metagenome assembly OGEC01 (sample SAMEA2582127, study PRJEB24529) | metagenome | biome: Human gut stool | place: China | collected 2011 | reverse complement strand
CAATACCTTAGGGAATAAATGCGTCGGATTTTAAACAAATTTTGAACACCCTACCTGTAAGGGCAAAAGCCTTGAATATAACCAATTTTATTGGGATTTGAAAGAAACTTTCCGATTTTCTTGCAAATCCCAATTCTTTTTATTATTTTTGCGGTGTAATTTAAATGATAGTGTTATGACGACAATAACTTCTTTAAATAAATATCAGCAAAGGGTTGTAGAATTGATGTCTAATGTCAATTCTGACCAGCAGATGGCTGAAATCACGGATTTGCTATCTGGTTATTTTGCGCAAAAAGCAATAGATGCCGCAGATGAATTGTGGGATAAGGGCTTGATAGATGAAAATACTATTGAGCAATGGAAGCATGAACATATGAGAACGCCTTATTCTGAATAAATGCAGCGGATTGTATTAGATACAAATTGTTTGTTGATGTCGATTCCTAGAAAGAGTCCCTATCATCAGATTCTTCTTGACTTTTTGGCAGGAAAGTACTTGTTGTGTATTTCGAATGAGGTTGTTTTGGAATATGAAGAGATATTGACAAGAAAGGTCGGTTCATTGGTAGCAAATAATATTATCAATGCTATATTAGCATCTTCTAATACAATTTTTATTAATCCACAAAAGCGATATCAGTTGATAAAATCAGATCCTGATGACAATAAGTTTGTCGATTGTGCCATATCTGCAAATGCGAAGTATATCGTGAGTCAAGATCATCATTATGACGTAATTAGATTTAATCCTGAATTCGATTTTACGGCAATTGATATTGATGCATTTTTAGCTATACTAAAAGGAGGTAGTCTCGTAAACTGATACTATTATGTTGCTTGTAAATAAGGAACATCTTGAAGATGAGGTACTCAAGTCTATTCAGAAGAAAGCGGAGTCGATTATGCCGAAAGATGCCAAGGTTATCCTTTTCGGGTCAAGGGCTAGAAGGGATGCTAAAGCAGATTCCGACTGGGACATCCTTGTGCTTCTGAACAAGGATAAGATAGATGAGCAGGATCATGATAATTACACCTATCCTCTTTGGGAATTGGGATGGCAAATCAATCAGATGATTCACCCGATAGTGTATTCGATGAAGGATTGGCAGAGCAAAAAGGGCAGTCCTTTTTATAATAATGTAGAAGAGGAAGGGGTGATGCTACTGCAAAACAGCGGCACGCTCTGAAAGGGCAGAAGGTCCTAGCCCAGGGCAACACCCTGTGTATTAAGGAGTTGTCCCATTGCGCTCTGTAAGGGCAAAAGCCTTGAATATATGCTGCTTTATAACCAATTTTATTTGGGATTTGCAAGAAACTATTTCTCTTTTAAATCATTTGCCGACTTTTCGAAATCAGCTTTGATTTCATCTAATAGTGGATTTCTGTTTTAGCATAAATGTCAATGCCATCATATTGTTTTGCTCTTTCGAGCATCTCCTCTTTATGTTTTAGGAGTTGTTTGAACTTTCTGATGGTTTCCTCCTTTGTATTGTTCTTTGTTGCTTGCATAATAACCTCCTTTTTAATGTTATTGTTATTAATTTGGTGGCAAAGATAAGAAAAGTAAATGAGATATGCAAGAAAAAAGACTTAAAATTTTGTGAAGCCAATTCTTTTTCGTACTTTTGCAGTTGTCTTGCTGTGGATGGCTGGCGATGAGTCGCTGGCTAGGTAAAAGTCCATGGCTTGGCCTATTTTAAATTGAAGACGTTTGCTTGACGTTTCTTCTGACCTTTCGAAACCTCGGAAATTTCATAAGCGTTCAGATGGAGACTGCGGTGGGCGTCTACCCACTGTGTATATACACATGGCATAGGTGTGCCCCTTCGACTGAGGGGGTACACCCTATGCTATCATATATATACCTGCTTGGCGTAGGCTTCTGTTGCTTCTTATCCTTGACGCTGTGGTCCATTCCGAGGTACCTGAAAGGCAAGGATGAGGCTAAGGGTAATAAGATTCCTACGCCATCATTTTATAATAGCAATCCTGTTTCTAACAATCTTCTCTGCTTAGGGAATCGGTGGAGCATATTTATAGGGCTAAGAGACACCGATATGGCAAAGAAAATAGATTTGCAAGCTTTGCGCCAGCAGATAAATGAACTTCAGATTGATAAAGATTTGAACAGGGGAAAGCTGCACCCTCTTTCGGAGAAATTCACTATATTTGCAACATGAAGGAAATATAGAAACTATACCAAGGATAGAGTTAGCCCTGATTATCATCGGGGGGTGCATCCATATTTATCTTCTTAATAAACCTCTTGTATTTTCTGGAGTGAACTTAACAATAAGCAGACAAATTTAAATAACAATTATAATATTAATTTATGAAAAAATTTACCAATCAATTCAATGGGTCGCATGCCGACCGTATTAACAATGGTGGAGGTAGGTTCCGAAGGATCGCTCTGTTCCCATTGATGTTGCTCACGTTGTTGCTTCTGCCTACCCGCATGATGGCGCAGACAGATTACGACAACACAGTTACCTTCACAGCCTTAGCTGGTAGTCCTGAGGGCATGTCTGAGGCAGAAAATTACCATAAACTCTTTGATGGTAAAAAGAAAGAAGGCAATTCCACCAAGTGGTGCTGCGATTTCTATGGCAGTGCCTATGTCATCTTCGAAGCCAGCAAGGCAGGAATTCCTGTGGGCTACACCATCACAACTGGTAACGACAACTCCAATTGGAAAGGTCGTAACCCTAAGTCATGGAAACTCTATGGTAACAATGAAGGTCAAAATGGCAATTGGATGCTGATTCAGGAGGTGAATAACGATACGAAGCTTCAGGATGTGAACTGTACTTCTTACGACTTCACCTGCGAGAAGGGAAAAACATCTTATCAATATTTCAAATGGGAAATATCGGCTATTCAAAGCGGAGACGTGTTGCAAGTAGGCGAATTCGAACTCAAACTCCAAACTTGTACGCACACAAATACTGATGGTTCGTCTGCACTTGGCGATCCAATAGAAAACGTAGAAGCTACTTGCACCGAGCATGGCTATACCACATACAAATGCTCTATTTGCCACTCAACAGTAAAAGAATATAAGACTGATGAGCTAAAGAAGCATACACTCACTCACCATGAAGCTACAGATGCGATAAAGGAACACTGGCTGTGTAATGTATGCCACAAATACTTTAGCGATGCGGATGCCACTCAAGAGGTAAGTTATGCCAGCCTTTTATATAAGGGTTACGCCGTGTTTGACGGAAGCACAAGAACGCTTACATTCAGATATGGTCCTTCCAAGCCCGAAGGAGCTTATGACTTGAATGAAGGTACTAATTCCCCAGCGTGGGAGAAACAACGAGCCAATATCGAAAAGGTAGTCTTTGATGCCTCGTTTGCTAAAGCAAGACCAACGAGTTGTTATAAATGGTTCTGGGCTTTTAATAACTTGGCACAAATTGAAGGTATTGAATATCTTAATACCGAAAAAGTAACCAACATGGACTGGATGTTCTCTGGCTACTCTAATCTTCCCTCGCTCGACCTCTCTAACTTCGATACTCGGAACGTGACAAGTATGAGAGGTATGTTCAATGCCTGTAAAGGTATTGGCTCGCTCGACCTCTCTAACTTCAATACTCAGAACGTGACAGATATGTGCTGTATGTTCTGGACGTGCTCTGAGCTTACCTCACTCGACCTCACAAACTTCGATACTCAGAACGTAAAAGATATGAGTGCTATGTTCATAGATTGCTCTAATCTTACAACCATCTATGTTGGCGACAAATTTGTCACAACAAACGTAAGTAATGGATCTAATATGTTCGCTGGCTGCGAAAAACTCAAAAACTATACTAATAGCAAGACAAACCACAACTATGCCAACTGCACGACTGGTTACTTTACTTATGGACGTGGGTATGCCATGTTTGACGGTGCTACTGGAACTCTTACATTCAGCTACAAGGGATTCAAGCCCGAAGGAGCTTATGATTTGAATGAAGGCACTAATTCCCCTACGTGGGCGAAACATGCAGCCAATATAAAGAAGGTAGTCTTTGCTGCCTCGTTTGCTAAAGCAAGACCTACGAGTTGCTATAATTGGTTTAGATATTGTGAAAAACTGACTCAAATTGAAGGTATTGAGCATCTTAATACCGAAGAGGTAACCGATATGAGCTGGATGTTCATGGGCTGCAAGGCTCTCGCCTCGCTCGATGTTACTCACTTCAATACCGCGAAGGTGACGGATATGGGAGTTATGTTCAATAGCTGCTCATCTCTTACCTCTCTCGACGTTTCTAACTTCAATACAGCGAAGGTAACAGATATGTACACAATGTTTCATTGTTGCTCATCTCTCAAAACGCTCGACCTTACAAACTTCAATACTGCGAATGTAACGGATTTGGGCTATATGTTCGAAGGTTGCTCATCTCTCAAAACGCTCGACCTTACAAACTTCAATACTGAGAAAGTAACAAGTATTATAGGAATGTTCCATGACTGCTCATCTCTCACTACTATCTATGTTAGTGATAAATTTATTACAACAAACGTAACAAGAGGAAATATCGTGTTCGATGGTTGCACCGCTCTCAAGGGTGCAATAGATTATGATGCCAACAAGACCGACTGCACCTACGCCAACTACACGAATGGCTACTTCACTCCAGAAGGCGGTTTTCAAGCCTATGCTGTATTTGATGCAGATAACAGCACACTTACATTCGGTTATGGCGCAAAGCCTGCGGGGGCTTATGATTTGAATGAAAAGCCATCATATCCAGGATGGGTTGCAATAAGAAACAATATCAAGAAGGTCGTATTCGATGCCTCGTTTGCAAAAGCACGTCCTACGAGTTGCTATTATTGGTTCAGTGGTTGTGATATGCTGACTCAAATTGAAGGTATTGAGCATCTTAATACCGAAGAGGTAACCGATATGAGCTGGATGTTCATGGATTGTCGTGGACTCACTTCTCTTGATGTTTCTCACTTTAATACCCAAAAAGTAACTAATATGGAACACATGTTCAATAGATGTAGCGGACTCACTTCTCTTGATGTTTCAAGCTTCAATACCGAGAACGTAACAAATATGACATGCATATTTTTTGGTTGTAGCGGACTCACCTCTCTTGATGTTTCTCACTTCAATACCAAGAAAGTAACAGATATGTCATGTATGTTCTATGAATGTGGTAAACTCACCTCTCTTGATGTTTCTCATTTCAATACGGGTAATGTAACCGATATGAGCTTTATGTTCTTTAATTGCTCCGCCCTCACCTTACTCGACCTCACAAACTTCAATACAGCAAAGGTAGTGGATATGGGTGGTATGTTGATACTCTGCTCAGCCCTCACTACTATTTATGTCAGCGATAAATTTGTTACAACAAACGTAACAGAAAGAGGAAGCATGTTCTATGGCTGCACCTCGCTCAAAGGCGCAATAGCTTATGATGAAAACAAGTTTGACGACACTTACGCCAACTATGAGACTGGCTACTTCAGCAAGTTGGTAGGTAAGAATGGCGACGAAAAGATTGGAGCATCAGGAGAAACTCTTACAGCAGCGAGTCTTGCTCTTGACGATGAAAAGGACTTCGTGGCTTACGAACCATTCACAGCTACAACAGCTACTTACAACCGCGAAATGAAGGCTGGCACCGCATGGGCTACGCTCTGCTTGCCTTTCGATGTATCGCTTGCAGATAAGAACTTCCGTGCCTTCAAGCTTCTTTCGGCTAACGAGAGCACAAGCACCATTCAGCTCGAAGAGATTACGACAAGCATCACAGCAGGCACTCCTGTTATCATCAAGATGAACAACGGTGAGACCACTCTCAGCATCTCTGAAGCTAACAAGGAGATTGCGCAAAAGGTAGTATCTGCTGCTGATGGTAACTATCAGCTCCAGGGCATCTATACCCAAAAGGTGTTCGACAAGGTTGCTGACAACAACTGCTACATCGTGAAGGGCGACAAGCTGATGAACCCTACCAAGTTGTTGGAGAACACAAGCACAACACAGGTGGGCAGCAAGCCTTTCCGTGCTTACATGGTAGACAACACTTCATCATCTGCTGGAGCCAAGATGTTTAGCATCGCCATCGGTGACAGCACAACAGCCATCGACAGCCTCAACACCATTGCAGACGACAATGCCATATACTACGACCTGCAGGGCAATCGCCTCAACGCTCCTCAGAAGGGCATCAACATCGTGAAGCGTGGAAACAAGACAATGAAAGTTATCATCAAATAAAAAAAACTGAGAATTATGAAAAAGAAAGAATATATAAAGCCAGAACTTAATGTCTACCAAATGGAGACTATATCTATCCTCGCGGGCTCTGAAATATTGAAAGCAAAGGAAGAGGATTATAGCGAAGGATCGGTTAGTGACTATCGCGATGCAAGTGGCAGCATTTGGGCTGATTAAAAAGCCTCACCCCCAATAATAATGATACCTCATGGCATGAGTGCCATGGGGTATTCTCCTTCATAAGCTCTTTCCTTTATAGTTTTCTTTTGAATTGTCTGATCAAATATCTAGGACTTCTTCTCATATCCCATAAGTCTACGAAAATGACGAGGTCGTTGACTTCGTCGTAGCGGTAGATAATCTTCCAATTCTCCTTGATAATCGCACTATGGTAAGGGCGGTGGAATCGCTTAAGCAATGGCTCTCTGGGTGAAGAAAGAGGATGAAGCATCAGGCGATGCTTGATGTCTTTATACTCATTATGGAATCGCTTTACTGTGGTCTTACCGAATTCTACTAATCCATAGTCGATAACAGTCTTTAATTCCTTTTTGAAATAAAGTGTTAATCTTATGCTAGCCATGGATATTGTGCAATTAGTTCTTTTTCAAATTCTTCTGCATCAATATATTGCCCATTCTCATACTCCGCCTCAATAGCTTCTATCCTAGCCACGGCTTCTTCTTCATTAGCCGGATGCCAGCCAACAGGTATCTTGTTCCAGTCAATATCTTCTTCTGCACATTCATCCTCGGGAAGTGCTATGGCGGCATTTCCGTGATAGGCTGGTGCAGGCTCTGCTGCGAAAGCTGCATCTTTCTGCTCTTCTGGCAATGTATATCTTTTCTCTTTCATAAGCTTGCGTATTTTATCTGCTGCAAATTTACGATTATTATCTGAATCATGCAAGAAAAATGGGAGAAATGTTTTATAAAGTATCTTATAATCAAGGTTTTTGTTCTTTGTTGGGCTTTGGGTCGGTTCTGAAAAAAAAGTCACAATACCTAGCTGATAGAGCTGGGTATTGTGACTTTGCTTTTTGTTATATGTGTTTATTCGATACTCTCTTCTATCGACTTCAATACATAGTCGAGAATCTCATCGGTGTGGCAGAGGGAGATGAAGTTGCCCTCAAACTGCGATGGACTTACGTAGATGCCACGGTCCAGCATGTTGCGGAAATAGCGGGCGAAACGTTCCTGGTCGCTCTTCTTCGTATCCTGGAAGTTGCGGACAGGCTGGTCGTTGAAGAACATCGTGAACATCGTGCCCACGTGGTTCACCTGGATGCCCTTGCCTTCTACTATTTTCTCAAGACGGGAGAGGAAGCGGTTGCTGCGCTCTTCGAGGAGTTCGTAAACACCCGGTTCGCCCAACTGCTTCAAGGTTTCATAACCGGCTGCCATCGCTACCGGGTTGCCACTCAGAGTGCCTGCCTGATAAACCGGGCCTTCAGGAGCCAGAACGCTCATGATATCGGCTCTACCTCCGAAGGCTGCGGCAGGGAATCCGCCACCAACAATCTTTCCTACGGTAGTCATATCCGGAGTGATGCCGAATCGTTTCTGGGCACCGCCATAAGAAAGACGGAAACCGGTGATAACTTCATCGAAGATCAGGATGGCGCCATGCTCCCGGGTTACCTTGTGGGTTGCCTCGATAAACTCACGGGTTGGAGGAACTACACCCATGTTGCAGGCTACCGGTTCGATGATGAGCGCAGCTACCTTGTCGCCATTTTCGGCGAAATACTTCTCCAAAGCCTCGGTATCATTGTAGGGCAGTACCACGGTATATTGGGTGAATCCGGCTGGTACTCCGGCTGATGATGCATTGTTGAGTTTGGCTACGGCAGAACCGGCGCTTACCAGAAGATGGTCGGCATGACCATGATAGCAGCCCTCGAACTTGACGAGGATGTCGCGACCGGTGAAGCCACGAGCCACACGGATGGCTGACATGGTAGCCTCGGTTCCGCTGTTAACGAAGCGAAGGCGCTCCATGGATGGGAACGATTCTCTTACCTTCTCGGCAAGGGTGGTTTCGGCGAGGGGAGGGATGCCGAAGCTGCTTCCGTGGAAGATGGCATCAGATGCTGCCTTGCTCACCTTGTCGTTGTTATGACCTAGAATAAAGACGCCCCATGACATGCAGAAATCGATAAACTTGTTGTCATCGATATCGTAGATGTATGGACCCTTGGCGTCGCGCACGAAGAGCGGGGTGGTTCCTACGCTCTTCAGGGCTCTTACTGGCGAATTTACTCCGCCAGGTATTATCTGTTTTGCCTGCTCGAAAGCGGCGGCTGAGTTTTTTCTTTCTTTCATATTAACCTATCTTAATATTCCAATCTTCTGCTTTTTCAATAATCTCCTTGGCATAATAGGTGATGATGTACTGGGCACCGGCACGTTTGATGGCGATGAGGCTCTCGAATGCTACACGGCTCTCATCGAGATAACCTAGCTTGGCGGCTGCCTTCAGCATCGAATACTCGCCACTTACCTGATAGGCTACCATCGGGATGTTAGGGAACTTCTCTACGCCACGGGCTATCATGTCGAGATATGGCATCGCTGGCTTCACCATCGTCCAGTCGGCTCCTTCTTCTATATCGGCTGCAATCTCATCAAGACCCTGGTCGTGGGTGCGGAAGTCCATCTGGTAGCTCTTTCTGTCTCCGAAGCTTGGGGCAGAATCGGCTGCATCTCGGAATGGGCCGTAGAAGGCCGAGGCGTACTTGGCAGAATATGCCAATACCTTGCATTGCTTGTCGAGACCACCTTCGCGAAGACGGTTCTTGATGGCTTCTACCTGTCCGTCCATCATGGCTGAAGGAGCAACGAAGTCGGCGCCTGCCTTGGCATGAACGTAGGCTTCCTCGGCGAGCAATGGAAGGGTGGAATCGTTATCTACATCGTGATGATGCAGGAGTCCGCAATGACCATGACTGGTGTATTCGCAGAGGCAGACGTCGGTGAAGACGATGATGTCCTTGCCAAACTCAGCCTTGATGGCTTTCACGGCACGGGCGATGAGGGCATCATCGGCATAGGCAGCGCTGCCTCGTTCATCCTTCTGCTCATCAGGAATCACTCCGAAGAGAAGCACCTTGTTGATGCCGAGGTTCTTGATTTCCTCGATGTCCTTCAGAAGAGTATCGATGCTGAAGCGATAGATGCCTGGCATGGTGGAAATCTCCTCCTTCTGGTTTTCTCCCTCTACTACGAAGTAAGGGTAGATGAAGTCTGCGGCACTCAATGATACATCGGCATACTTGTCGCGAGTAGCCTGGTCTTTACGTAATTCTCTAAATCTTTTCATATCTATGTCTGTTTTATATTATTTATTCAATACTTCTTCCAGATGCGCCTGGGTGATAGGACCACGGGTGATGAACTCGGTGTTCTCAGGCAACTTGCCATACAACTTGATGAAGTTGTCGATGGTAGAAGGCGATGTGAAGACGATGCGCTTGAAATGGTTGAGATTCACACGGCGCGGATTCTTCGGGAGTTCATTGTTGTAAACAATGGCGCTTAGCACGTTGAAACCTAATTCCTGCAAAGCCAAAGGAATATCTTCTGGTGATAGGGATGAATGAGGATAGAAAACTAATCTATTTTCATACCGATACACGAATTCTGCTAACTCGTGATCATAATTATCTAAATCCATCTTTTCAAACAATTCATAAGAATGCTCGTATTGTGGTCTTGCAGCATCAAGTCTTTCTTTCTCTTTTTTGAACCATTCTATCACCCCATAGCGATTGTCTTGCTCTACCTGTATAACATCTTTGACGCCAGCCTTATGTAAAGCCTCTGTTGTAGTGTCACCAATGGAGATAAACACATGCTCTTCTTGCTCATCGAGTATCAAATCGTAGTAATCAAGTGTTGCTTGAACGCCATATTGGCTTGTAAAGATATAATATAAAGCTTGACTTTCATCCCACTCACAATACTCGGTAAAACTTTTTCCATCGTATTGCTTACAATAATTATCTTCGAGGATTTTCGTAAAATAACTTGGGTGATAACTAATCTCTATCAGCGGCGTATAGGTGTAATCTGCCTTGCGCTTCTCTATGGCAGGAAGTGTACCAGTATAGAGCGTTGGCTTGATATCCGATGCCTGATGATGCTTCAATCCTGCCACGTTGCCGATGAGGGCGATGAGAGGGGTCGGGAGATTCTGCATCTCGCCGTTTCTCAGATTCCAGAGGGTGGTCTCGAAGGTCTGCTCATCGGGGCGGCTCACGTTGTAGGTGAGGAGCACAGGGGTGTTGAATGCCCAGCCTTCCTTGTCGATGAGTTGGGTAGCGATTGCCTGCAGCTGTTTGGCACCCATGTAATATACCAGGGTTTCTGTATCGGGAGTTACGGGTTGCGGAGTATGACCGCTGACCAGGGCAACGCTTGATGAGAAGTCGCGATGGGTGAGACTGATTTTCTGGGATGCGGCAAGGGCTGAGGCTGTGGTGATGCCAGGGATGACATTCACTTTTATCAGATTACTCTCCAGGTACTCGATTTCCTCGCTGCCGTGAGCGAAGATCATCGGGTCGCCACCTTTCAGACGAACTACGTTCTTTCCCTCTCGTGCTGCTTCGAGCAGAAGATGGTTGATGTCAGCCTGCTCCTTGTGATGATAGCCGGCACGCTTGCCCACGTAGATTTTCTCGGCTTTCTTGTCTGCCAGATAGGAATCGTCGATGAGGTCGTCGAAGAAGATGATGTCGGCGGCATCAATGGCTTTCGCTGCCTTGATGGTAAGGAGGTCCGGGTCGCCAGGACCGAAGCCGACGAGGGATACGGAGCCTTGCTTATCAAGGATGCTCTTTAAAGTGAATGCCTGCTTCAGGTCTTGGCTTCCTTTCTTAGCTGTGACGGCAAGGAATCCTTGAAGAGGATGGGTTGGGAAAGGGAGCACTTCGGCGATTTCATCCTCCATGCCGAGTCGCTTCAGGGCACAGGATGCAACGATGGCAGCATCGTATTTGCCATCTTTCACCTGCTGAACTCTTTCTTCAATACAACCACGTATTCCTTTGATTGTCAGGTCTGGACGTAATTCGTTTAAACCTTTCTTGCGGAGCGGACTGCTGGTTCCGATGATACTTCCGGCAGGGAGTTCTGCCAGTTTCTTGTGGTCTCTGCTTACGAGCGAATCGGTGGTGTCGAAAGCAGGGAAGAGGGCGATGACTTCGATATCCTCAGGCAGAGGATAGGGCAGGTCTTTCGCCGAATGGATGGCGATGTCGGCATCTCCCTGACGGATGGCATCGTCGAGTTCTCTCGTAAAGATATCAGCAGGAGCTTCACCGTTCAGAAGTGAAATCTGCTGGTTCTTGTCGCCGTAAGATTCCAAGTATTTGATCTCGTAGGCGAGTTCCGGGAAGTTCTTGAAAACCTCCTCTACTTGCAGTCGGGAGAGACGACTGCCTCTTGCAATAACTCTAATCTTTTTATTCATCTTTAAAAAATGTCGGTTAAGTTTATGAATAAAATTATTATGAAATATATTTCTTTCTCCTTTCCAAAGCCTCCTGCATCTCCTGAATCTCTTCTTCGATGATGGCTTCGGCTTTTTCCACTTCGTCTCCTCTCACGTCGATGTTCTCACGCACTTTCTTCTCCACGTCTCTGATGTTGTAGAGCTGGACGTTGGGGAGTTCGCTGAGGCGGGAATCAATGTCGCGAGGAAAGGCGAGGTCGATGGCGAGCAGGCGTTTCTGCTCTGGGATGTCTTCCTTGCGGATGATGAGATGAGGGGCTGAGGTGGCGCTGATGAGGATATCCGTCTGTGCCAGGAACTCCTGCTTCTCATCCAGCGTATATACCTTGATACCGAGCGGATCGGCAAGGTAATGTGCCTTGATCTGACTGCGGTTGGCGAGGAACACCATCTTGGCTCCTTTGTTCTGGAGGAACTTCAGAATGTCGGCAGTCAGTTTGTTGACACCGATAATCGTGATTCTCGCGTTCCTTAAATTTACATTCCCCAAAGATTCAATAATCTCGAGAGCTGCAAGACTATGGGATACGGCACCATGGGAAATCTCGGTTTCGTTGCGAACCCGCTTGCCAACCTGCAATGCGCTTTGGAAAAGACGATGGAGTTCGGCGGTTAACGGGCGCTGCGCCTTGGCGGTATAGTATGCTTCCTTTACCTGTCCCTGAACGGCTCTTTCGCCAACGATGGCTGATTCCAGGCCCGATACCACACGGAAGAGATGGCGGGCTACCTCATCGGGAACTTCGCCTTCGCCGTAGTATATCTCGCTGCGGTTGCACGTCTTCAGGAAGATATAAGGAACTTCCTCATCGGGCTGGCTGCTGATATGAACATTATGGGGAATTCTGTTTGTCTTATTGATATGACTTCCTTGTATTTCCAAGAGTGTATCTTGTAGAAAATCATCGAAGACTCTTTCCTGCTCCTTGATGTCGGTTCCTTCAGCGAACTGGCTTTGGTCAATCGATTTGTAATGTATCATTTTCTATCAACTCTTTTATTCTGTTTCTTACTCGGATGCTTCGTTTCACATCCCTCGAATCGCTTCCCACGGCAATGGTGAGGTTGTCGTTGCGATAGATGGCGGGCGAGATGAAATCACACTGTGCCGGATCATCGCAGACACTGGTCAGGATATGCCGTTCGGCTGCGAGCTGTTTAATCTGATGGTTCAACTCATGGTCGCCCGTACAGACGAAGAGGAGTTGCACGCCATCCAGGTCGCTAGGCTCGAAAGCCTTCTCTTTCGTTTGGAAGGGTAGTGCCTTGAGCTCATCTGTAATCTCTGGTGCCACCACCGTAGCTTGGTCGGTGAAGCGTGCGAGAATCTGAGCCTTGTGGGTCGCTACCTTCCCTCCGCCAACGATGAGTATGTTGGCGGAGACGATTTTAATCGTTATTGGAAGATAGTCCATTTAGACATAGATTGAATTTTATTTCTTTTTGATGAGAACCTTCCAGTAGTTTTCTACTTTCTCGGTAGAGAGGATGGTATGGCCCTCGTTCTTCACACTGCCCGGTACGTTCTCGATAGGAGCACCGTCGTCGAGGAGAATCTCCAGAATCTGTCCGCTCTGCATTGGGGTGAGAGCAATCTTCGTCTTCACGAAGTTCATCGGACACATCACGCCTCGGAAATCCTTCTTAACATCCGGAACAATGGTTTCTGTTTCTTCTGCAGCTGAGGCTTTCTCTGCTGGAGCTTTTTCTTCAGAAACCTGTTCTGCAGGAGCTTTTTCTTCGGCGTTTTTTTCTTCAGCAACCTGCTCTACTGGAGTCTTTTCTGCAGGAAGTTTGAACTGGAGCGAATCGTCCATGTTCTGATAGAGATCGTTGAGCAAATCAGCGAGTTCATCGATAAGCGGCTTCTCTGCTATCAATGATTCGTTGTTTCTTGCCTTATCGGTCAATACCTTGAACTTCTGAGGGATGATGCCGGCAGCGATGAATTCCTTCTCAAATCCATTATATACATCTTCATCGGTACGAGGGTCGAGACCACGGGTAACGAGAAGCATTCGGTTCTCGGAGAAAACGATATCGTGGAGAAGTTTCTCTATCTTGCCGGTATTCTGCTTGCCGTCGGACAGCAGCTGCTCCACTTCCTTCCGCTTCTCTCTGATGGTATCCTGGTCAATTTCGATGATATCGAAGAGTCCGGCAGAACACTCTGCCTTACCGTATTTGATGAGTGAGAATTTCTCGTCATCTCCGAAATCGAAGAAGGTATCAGGCTCTTCTGAATAAGGAGCCACCTCCTTGTATTTCGCAATCAGTTCCTTCACGATGTTCACGCCTCTCTTTGCCACATAGTCGTAATAATCGGCATAGTTGGTCTGTTCGGCTATCACATCACGGAGATAATCTTCAACAAATGCCGGAATCTTCTTGGCGGCGATATAACCCTGCTGCAGGTCAATCTCGTGCTTGCCCTTTACCGGAAGCCAGATGGTGTAGGCTGGATATGGGTCATCGCCCACGCGTCCTACACGCCCGCTGAATCCTAAATCTCCCCAGGTGGCTAGCGCACAGATGTTGGTACAGCCGTTCATGCGGAGTTCGAAGTCAGGAATGGCATCGAGGTTCAGATTGCTATTGAGAAGTTGCTTGGCGATACCGTCGATGGCGCCCTTTGGCAAACAGATGCCGAGGCGGCAGGTATCGGCTCCCGTACAGCAGGTGAGGTTGGTAACCACCACTGGATAATCTATCTGATAGACGCCCAGTTTCTTGAAGAAGGCGTAGATGTTGGTGAGATATTCCTCTGGGATATTGCGCACCTGAATCTGCTCTTTCTTGGTGAAGCGGATTACATCGTTGCCATAGTTGCCCAGGTATTCGGCTACTTCTGCGAAGAAATCCGTGGAGTTGTTGCCGTGGCGCAATGGGATGTAGGCATACCAGAGGTTCTCTTTCAAGCCCTCGGCATTGGTCTGCTTGTGGGCGTAACGGCGCTTCCAGGTTTCAAAATCGGTTGGAGCTTTAAGTGGAGGGAAGTTGGGCTTATGGTGTTCCAATGGCAATGCCGGAGCCTCGAAATCGATTGAACCATCTTTCTTAAGTTCCTCAAACTCTTCGAGATACAATCGCTTGGCTTCTTCTGTTCCGTATTTGTAGAACACGTATCTCATGCGTGCCTTGTGGCGGTTTCTTCTATTTCCGTATTTATGGAACCAGTTTTTCAGAGCCTTGGCTGCACGGTAGAGATCCTTCTCTGGAAGGAAGTCGAATACTTCCCAACCGGTGTGGGCGTTGCTGGCGGCACTACCGGCGATGAGCACTCTGAATCCTCGCTGTCCGTCCTTGATACGTGCCTGCAGACCCAGGTCGGCGATGTAGGAGTAGTTGGCCGTAGCCACACTGGTATCTATCGCCACCTTGTATTTTCTAGGCATCGTGAACGAATCTTTCTCGGCGATGAGTCGGGAGGTGAGTTCCTCCACGTAAGGATAGACATCGAATTCCTCATCGGCAGTGAGTCCGCTCCGGTCATCCACCATCATGTTTCTTACGGTGTTTCCACCGCCACCTGCGCTGGAGATGCCCACCTTTTCCAGTTTTTTCAGAGCCGGAATGGCATCTTCGATATCAACATTGTGAATCTGAATCTCCTGTCGGGTGGTAACGTGGAGATGCGAAGTGGAGAGCTGGTGACCCACAAAGGCAATCTTGGCAAGCTGCTCTGGGGTGACCAGACCGCCGGCACAACGAAGACGCAACATATAGTGCTGGTTCTTGCGCTGCTCGTAGATGCCCATAGGTACACGGTTCGACTTCAACTGACCTGCCTGAATCTCGCCCGCCTTGAATTGGTCGATGAGTGACTGGGTATAGTCCAAGTCTCCATTTAATGTAGAAGGTATTCTGTACATGTTCTTGTATCGTTTTAATTTTGTTCGAAGTGAACTTCCTTATCCACCACCTCTCCATTCAGAACCTTGAATGAATTGAGGTGAATCTTTCCGTCGAGCAATGAGAGGATGGCATAACGGATGTTGGGATCGTTAGCCAGCCGAAGGTCTTCCTGCGATGGGCGGGAAGGCGATGCTGGGTGACTGTGCCAGTTGGCGAGAATCTTCAAGCCCTTGCTTCGGGCGTATTTCAGAGCCGCAAACTGGTCTTTCGGAGCAAAAGAAAAGTGCTCCTCGCTATGGTCGATGTTCTCCATCCAATAGCTTTCCGTCACCACATCATCCTTGCCTAACAGAAGTCCGCAGCTCTCGATGGGCGCATCCTTCTTAGCTTGCTCGATAATAACCTTGATTACGTCGTCGTTAATCTTCATAAGCTATAGCAAAAATAATCACTAATAAATAATCACTAAATCTTAGTGGTGCTTCAAATCGCAGGCTGCCTGCTCGTAATCGATGAGATGATCGATGGTAGGGTGGTCGCCGCAGATTTCGCAGGATGCACGCTTCTTCACCTTGATGGTGCGGAAGTTCATCGTCTTGGCATCGAAGGTGAGCAATCGGTCGGTGAGCAAATCGCCTACACCGAGTAAGTACTTCAAAGCCTCTGCTGCCTGGATGGTTCCGAGCATACCAGCGATGGCTCCCAGAACGCCAGCCTGACTACAGGTAGGAACTGCGCCTGCTGGAGGTGGTTCCTTGAAGAAGCAACGGTAACATGCCGTGCCTGGCAAGTGGGTAAAGGTCTGTCCCTGGAATCTCAGGATGCCGCCATGCGAGAAGGCTTTGCCCAGACGTACGCAGGCATCATTGATAAGGAACTTTACCGGGAAGTTGTCTGTTCCGTCGATGACGAAATCCCATGGCTTGATGATTTCCTCGGCATTGTGAGAATCGAGGAAGTCGTGATAAGTGGTCACTTCCACATCCGGATTGATGGCAATCATCTTCTCTTTGGCGCTCTCCACTTTTGGAGTACCCAGATCCTTAGTCTGATGAATCACCTGGCGCTGCAGGTTACTGAGGTCTACCACGTCAGCATCCACGATACCGATATGTCCCACACCTGCTGCAGCGAGGTAGAGGGCAACTGGAGAGCCCAAGCCACCGGCACCTACGATGAGCACCTTGGCATTGAGAAGTTTCTCCTGACCTTCGAGTCCTACATCCTGAAGGAGGATGTGGCGGCTGTATCTCTCTATCTGTTCTTCTGTTAAATCTATCATCTTGTTTCTGATTTCTTTTATGGATGAATACTGTAACTTATTAAATGCGTCAACGATACAAAAAACGTACATCAACGACCGACGTAATCTTATATATAAGAACTGCCTAATAAGCCTTTTATTGTACTACTTGTTTACTTTTTTAGCAGGCACCGCCTCCCATGAAGTAGAGGAAATCTACACGGTCGCCGTCCTTGAGCTGAATCTTCTCATAGTCTTCTTTCTCAGCAAAGTCCTCGTTCACCTGGATAGTTACCATCTCTGGCTGGAACACCTTGTTGATCTTAATGAGTTCTGCCAATGTCAAAGGAAGAGATACTTCCTGCTTTTCGTCGTTTACAATAATCTGTGCCATATTCTTATCAATTTTATGTTGTTATATTCATTTTAACTGTATGCCCCCGTCTCCTTAGCTGAAAGCACCGTTGAGATATTCCTGTGTCAGTTCGTGCTTAGGATGATGGAACACTTCCTCGGCGCTTCCTTCTTCAATCACCTCACCCAGATACATGAAGATGACGTGGTCGGCGATACGGAGAGCCTGGCGAAGGGTGTGAGTTACCATCACGATGCTGTAATCCTTCTTCAGTTCGGTGAAGAGCTGCTCCACCTTCTTGCTGCTGATAGGGTCGAGGGCGGAAGTACTCTCATCTGCAAGCAGATAACTTGGCTCTACGGCAAGGCTGCGTGCCAGGCAGAGGCGCTGCTGCTGACCGCCGCTCAACTTGGAAGCCGGATTCTTCAGTCTATCCTTCACTTCCTCCCAGAGACCTACTGCCTTGAGATAATGCTCTACGATGCTGTCCAGTTTCTTCTTGTTGCGGATACCATGGATGCGGCAACCATAAGCCACATTGTCGTAGATGCTCATAGGGAGAGGGCATGGACGCTGAGGAACAAGACCTATGTTGCGGCGCACTTCAGAGAGTTTGCTGCTGCTTGCCTCGAGGATGTTATTGTCTCCGAGATTCACCTCTCCATTCATCTTCAAACCTTCCACGCGGTCGTTCAATCGGTTGAAGGTACGGAGAAGCGTAGACTTGCCGCAGCCTGAAGGACCGATGATGCAAGTAATCTTTCCCTTAGGAATACTTACATTTACATCTTTCAAGATTTGTGCACCATTGATATATACATTCAAGTTCTTGGTGTCGAGCTGTGCATGATTGTTGTGAACAAACTTTGTAGTCATATCTAAATCTCCTATATTTTAAGATTCATACTCCCTATATATAATAAGGTGTAATCCTCAGCGTTTATACTTCTTATTTTCGTTTGCAAAGGTACGACGATTTTGCTTATTGGGCAATACCTTATATGGGGTAATTTCATACCCTATATGTGGTATATGGGAATGGTACGATTGTGGTATTGCCCCATCTGCATAATCTTTATACCTTTGCAGCCAGTTAGTATTATATATAATAAGGTATAGATATGAGAAAGAAAATCATAGGAATAATAGTGATAGGAACCTCCTTACTGTTAGCCAGTTGCGGAAGTAGGGGAGAGGTGAAACGTAGTGCTGACGGCAAGCAGGTGCTGAGTGGTTACATTACGCTGTCGGGTGCTTTCGCCCTTTATCCATTGGCGATACAGTGGGCAGATGAGTTTCATCGCCTTCACCCCGATGTGGATATTGATATCTCGGCAGGTGGTGCAGGAAAGGGTATTACTGATGTTCTTGCCGACCAGGTAGATATTGCGATGGTGAGCCGAGAACTGAAGCCGCAGGAGAAGGAGAAAGGTGCCCTGGCGTATGCTGTGGCAAAGGATGCGGTAGTGGCAACCATCAATGCCAGCAATCCGGTATATCGGGAATTGTTGAAGACTGGATTGAGCCAGAAACAGGCTACTGCGATTTGGGAGGGAAAGACGAAGATGAATGTCTACACCCGAAGCGATGCCTGTGGTGCTGCCGAGACCTGGGCTGCGTTTCTGGGAAAGAAGCAGGAAGACCTGAAGGGAACGGGCGTCTTTGGAGATCCGGGCGTTGCCGAGACTCTGCAGAAGGACGTGAACGGCATCGGATTCAACAACATCGGTTACGCCTACAACGACAAGACGCACAAACCTACGAAGGGTATCGCCATTGTTCCGATAGACGTAAACGGGAATGGAAAACTGGATGCAGATGAGAAATTCTATGATACGCTGGATGAACTGATGGATGCCATAGCCAAAGGAAAATATCCAGCACCGCCAGCCCGGAATCTCTATCTCGTAACTGCCGGTAAACCCAAGAACCCTGTGGTGGTTGAGTTCCTGAAATATGTGAGAACCAAAGGCCAGAGACTGAACGGTCCTGCGGGATTTGTACATATATAGAAAAAGGTCGCAAGCAATCATAGCTTGCGACCTTTGATATTCTTTATAAGAACCCGAATTATAATCCCGAATCTGCTGGATTTATAATTCTCTAATTCTTGATTTACTCGATAACCACGAGTGCATCCTCTTCGAGCACAGCCTGTCCAGGTTTTACGCAGATAGCTGTAACCTTACCATCCTTCTCAGCCTCGATGTTGTTCTGCATCTTCATAGCCTCGAGAACGACAACAGTATCACCTGCCTTTACCTCCTGACCAACAGCCACCTCGATGCTGGTGATAGTACCAGGGAGAGGAGCCTTTACAGCATTGGCTGTATTTACGTTGGCAGCTGGAGTAGCCTCAGCATCATCAGATGCAGCAGCTGGCTGACCGAGCACAACCTTCTTCTTCTCTGGCTCAGCCTCCTGTTCCATCTCAACCTTGTAAGCTTCGCCATTCACGTTCACGCTTGCGATGTTACCCTCAACAGCGTCAATCTGAACCTTGTATTCTTTTCCGTCAATTGTATATTTAAACTCTTTCATTTCTATTACATTATGGTTTAGCTGTTAAACTCAAGAACTTGGCGTTCCACATCGTCTGACGTGGCTTGATAGTGATGATGCCAGGCTCCTTGTCGTGTACGTTATTGCCCTGATACTCATAGAGTGCCATGGCAATCGCAGCATAAATATTCTTATCCATTCGTTTTTACTTTAATTTTGAGTGTTGATTGTTGAGTGTTGAATTAGGCTTGCGCCCTTCTGTTATGTTGAGTCTGTATATAACTCAACATTCTACACTCAACATTCAACATTTCTATATTACATTGGCATACAGCCATGCTTCTTAGCTGGCAAGCTCTGACGCTTGGTAGCGAGCTGAGCCAAACCACGGCAGATGCGGAAACGGGTGTTACGTGGCTCGATGACATCATCGATGTAACCATACTGAGCTGCCTGATATGGATTAGCAAACTTGTCAGTATACTCCTGCTCCTTCTCAGCCAGGAATGCCTTTACATCCTCGCCAGCTTCCTTCTTAGCCTTAGCTTCCTTACCACAGAGAACGGCAACGGCACCGCTGGCACCCATTACGGCAATCTCTGAAGATGGCCAAGCGAAGTTCAAGTCAGCACGCAACTGCTTGCAACCCATCACGATGTGGCTACCACCATAGCTCTTACGCAATGTGATAGTGATCTTTGGCACGGTAGCCTCGCCGTAAGCGTAGAGCAACTGTGCACCGTGGAGGATGACAGCGTTGTACTCCTGACCTGTACCTGGCAAGAATCCTGGTACGTCTACGAGAGATACTATAGGAATATTGAAGGCATCGCAGAAACGGACGAAGCGGGCTGCCTTGCGGCTAGCGTTTACATCGAGTACACCTGCGTAAGCTGCTGGCTGGTTGGCTACGATACCAACGCTCTGACCATTGAAGCGGGCGAAACCAGTGATGATGTTCTTGGCGAACTTAGGCTGAACCTCGAAGAACTCTCCGTTATCGGTTACAGCACCAATCACCTTATACATATCGTATGCCTGGTTAGGATCGTCTGGGATAATCTCGTTCAGAGTATCGTCCATGCGGTCGATTGGGTCTGTGCACTCTACGCGTGGAGCCTCTTCTGTATTGTTGCTAGGGATGTAAGAGAGCAGGCTCTTGATCATCTCGATAGCCTCTTCCTCTGTCTTAGCAGCGAAGTGGGTAACACCACTCTTGGTTGCGTGAACAGATGCACCACCGAGGTGCTCTGCATCGATGTCCTCACCAGTTACGGTCTTGACAACCTTAGGACCAGTCAGGAACATGTAAGAAGTCTGCTCCTTCATGATGATGAAGTCGGTCAAACCTGGAGAGTAAACGGCACCACCGGCGCAAGGGCCCATGATAGCAGAAATCTGTGGGATGACACCAGAAGCGAGGATGTTGCGCTCGAAAATCTCACCATAACCAGCGAGGGCGCAGATACCTTCCTGAATACGGGCACCACCTGAGTCGTTCATACAGATAACAGGTGCACCCATAGTCATAGCCATATCCATTACCTTGCAGATCTTCTGTGCCATAGTCTCAGAGAGTGAACCACCATTTACGGTGAAGTCCTGAGCATATACGTAAACCAGACGGCCAGCTATAGTAGCGCTACCAGCAACAACACCATCACCGAGGTACTGCTTCTTCTCCATGCCAAAGTTAGTGCAACGATGCAACTTGAACATATCATACTCCTCGAAACTGCCGGCATCTACCAACATTTCGATACGCTCACGAGCGGTATATTTGCCACGTGCATGCTGCTTCTCGATGGCCTTCTCGCCACCGCCAAGACGAGCCTGTTCGCGCTTAGCGATCAGCTCCTTAATCTTTTCTACTTGTTTGCTCATAATTGATTATTATGTATTATTTCTTTATTCTTTATAGAATGGTTTCCTGAATCCATGGGACGAACGGACGAACCGTCATCGCATAATTCGGGCGCAAAGATACGAAAAAAACCGCAGATAGCGAACTATCTACGGTTAAATATTTAGAATAATGTGAAAAATCACTATTATTTGGTCCTAAAATTCCAAAAGAATGCGGGCATTGAGCTGTCTGCCGGTAAGATAATTAGGTACGGCGTATTGCTGGCTGGTTACATCTGTCACCCAATAATAGCTGTTTACGTTGTCTATGCCGAAGAGGTTGAGACAATCTACCCCCAGCATCACATTCTTCAGGAAGGTCTTCTTCTCCCGGCGGCTGTTGTCGAGCAGCTGATAGCTCATACCGATATCAGCACGGCGATAGGCGGTGGCACGGAAACTGTTGGTCTCCAGCTCTCTGTGGGGTGCTGCAAAAGGAAGACCATCGGCAAAGGCGAGTTTCAAAGACATGCGCCACTTCTTGCTGCCCGGGAAATAATCGGTGAAGAAGAGGTTTACGGCATAGCGCTGGTCGGTAGGCAAAGGAATGCTCTTGCCACCCAGTTTCATCTTTGTATCCATGAGCGAAAGACTGAGCCAGGAATCGGTACCCGGAACAAATTCTCCGTAGAGTTTGAAGTCGAGTCCTGCCGCATGACCGCTGCATTCGTTCTGTCCGTAATAAACTACTTTCACGTTACTAACCGAATAAGGAACCAGATTGCCCAAAGCCTTGTAATAGGCTTCGGCAGAGAATTTATAGCGTTGGTCTCCTAGCTTGAACCTATAGTCGTAGCCGGCGATGAAGTGGATGCTTCGCTGGCTCTTGATTTTCTCGTTCAGCGATGCAATGGTTATGCCGTTCACCGTAGATGTATCTCTCAATTCCTTGAAGAATGGAGCCTGATAATACAGACCTGCCGCAAAACGGAGAGTTGTATTCTCATGGTTGGCTGGTATGATGGCGAGCGACAGACGAGGACTCACGATGGTTTCTCTGTTGAAGTTCCAATGACTCATTCTGATACCATAGTTCAGAGTGTAATGTGTCTGTCCGTTCCCGGTACTGTCGGCTGTTCCTCCCGAAAAACGGTAGGTGTCTTGGATATAAGCTTCCATTCGGTTGGCATTCAGTTCGTTGCGAGCCTTCAGTGAATAAACCATATAGAGGTCTTTGCCATTGTGAGGAATACTGTATCCTGCGGAATCACGCATCTCATATTCTACTGAATTCTCCTCGATATGTTCACGCTTCAGACTTACTGCGGCCTCCATCTGATGTTTCTTCACCTTGTGCTTGAGCATCAGTTTGGCACTCATCACGCGGGCTGTGAGATAGTTTCGGGCATGTTCGAAATAGGTACCTACTCCCAGGTTTTCTGAAGTCTCAGTTTCGTCGAGCCAGTATTGTCCCTGAATGTCATATTTCTCCTGTTCCTTGGTGTAGAAAGCGCTGCCCAGAAGCGAGAGACTGGTGTTGGCGGTAAACTGTCGGGTAATGCCGAGTGTACCGAAGTAGGTGAGAAAACGGTCTTTCTCCTGACCGTCAAAATATACTCTGAAGCTCTTTACGTTTTCCATTGTTCCGAACTTCGTTTCTCGGTCTTCCGGTTCGAAGTTGTAGTGATTATCAGAGATGTAGCCTATGAAGTCGAGTTTCCAGCGTTTGTTGGGCTGGTAACTCAGATAGGTCTGATAGTCCAGATAGTTTGGCTTGTATTCGCCTTTGGTTTCCATCGAACCGAGCAGGTAAGAGGTAGTTTTGTAGCGCACGCTGTTGAGCCATGAAAGTTTCTGGGTTCCCAGACCGATGTATGCGTCAGCACCCAGCAGACTGGCAGCCAGGCTGCCTTCAACCACAGGCTTCTTGCTTTTTGCTTTCAGGGTTTTGTAGGTGATGTCGAGAGCCGAACTCATCTTATCTCCGTATTTGGCAGCATATCCTCCGGTAGAAAAACCGATTTTATCTACCATATAAGGGTTGATGACGGAGAGACCTTCCTGCTGTCCGCTGCGAACCAGGAATGGGCGGAATACTTCCACATTGTTGATATATACGGAGTTCTCATCGAAGGCACCGCCACGCACATTATATTGCGAAGAGAGTTCGTTGTGGGTACTCACGCCTGCTTGTTGCTGAACCAGGCTTTCCACCCCATTTCCGTTGGCAGATGGCGTCATCTTCATATCCTTAGTCTTCAGTTCCTGTATCTGATCCGACTGTATTTTTTCTCCCTTGATATTCACCTCATCGAGGGTGGTGGTTGCTTCGCGAAGTACTACCAGTAGGGTTTGTTTTCCTCGCGGTCTTCTCAGCACTTTTGTTTTTGTCTTGAAGCCTATATATGAGAATTTGACTACCACGCTGTCTGCAGAATGCAGTTTGAGGCTATAGTCTCCCTTGAGCGAAGTAACGGCAGTCTTTCCCTGGCTAGCCACCGAAACGATGGCAAACTCCAGTGGCTGGTTGTTCTCGTCTACCACTTTGCCGTGAAGGGTAAACTCCTGCGCCATCATCTTTATGGTTGCGATGAGGCATATTGTGAGTATCAATAATCTATTTTTCATACTTTTATTAACGAGAAAAACTGAAAAATATTGTAGATGGTTGCAAGTTTTGATGAATGTCACTGGTTGTAATGCATTTGCGTCAGCCCGATTTGGCAGTCATGACGAGACCATATCTACATCAACCTTTATGATTGATGCTGCAAAGATACATTCTTTTCTGTTTTACAGCTATGCGATTTGTGACAATTGTGTGGATTCGGGAAATAAAGTTGGCGAAAATTATATTTTTATGCCTTATCTTGAAATTCGAAGAAATATTTCCGAAGAATAGAAAATTATCTCCGAAGGATAAAATAATATCTCCGATAAATAGGAAAATATCTCCGAAGGATAAAATGATATCTCCGAAAGAGAATTGTCTCCAGATTATATATCCCGGCACAGATTGCTGCAGATGATTTTCTGTTGCATGCAGAACAGGATTTTGGATGTGATTTTTGGGAGGTGAAGGTGAAGGGTGTATTTTTAATCTTTATATTATATTCTTTTTTTAGGGTTTTTCCGATTTTTGACCCTAGGGTCTTTTTTTCGGTTTTTACCCTAACCCTTCACGCGTATATATAAAAAAGAGTTTTCAAACCTTCACCCTTCACCTTTTTGGCGATTCTTTTGATGATCAGAGAGTTACGGGTGAAGGGTGGTGAAGGCACTTTCTTGTTTTGTATTAAACACTTTTTTGCATTTGGATATTTTAAGGAGAGTTTGGTTGGGAACGGAGAAATATGAACTTGCTTAGGAAAAGAGAAAGGAGATTATAAAAAAGCCCGATAAAAGTCGACTTTTATCGGGCTGGAATTGTTATGATTATTTACTTGTTGAATGCATAGAACAAACCATCATTCATAGCCATGCGAACCTGGTATAAACCATTGGCATCTGCTGGGACGTTGATCTTCTCGCCACTTGGCAAGCAAGCCTGGATGCTGCCATCCTCGTTGAAACTGAAAAGCTCACGGATATCGCCATCCTTGCTGTATGACCAACTCTTGTGCTTCTTGTCGAACACAAAGTATGATTTCTCACCATCTGGGTCGGTAATCTCGTAGCCATTCTTCAATGTCTTGATGGCATACATGCGACCATCCTTACCCATTACGTCCTTAGTGGTTCCTACCTGACCAATCACCTTGTCGCCTGTCCAGAACTCAATAGAGTTGATAACGAGAAGGTCAGCAAATGAACATACTGCGTAAGCTGGAGAGATAAGCACGAAGATAATCTCGTTTACAAACTTGTTGTCTGTTGCTCTCTTGTTCCAGTCAAGTACGGAATTTGTCAGGCCAAATGAGCCGATGCAAGAACTGAATGTCAAGGCGCCCAACAGGACTGCGATGACAGGTTTAGTTAAATTTTTCTTCATAGTCATTAATTAATTTATATGTTGAGTATCTTTTACTTAGCAGACTCAAACTCGCGCAAGAAACGAGTATCGTTCTCAGAGAAGAGACGAAGGTCGCTCACGCGATATTTCAAGTTGGTGATACGCTCAACACCCATACCGAAGGCATAACCCGTATAGACATTGCTGTCGATACCGCAAGCCTCAAGATCATGAGGGTCAACCATACCGCAACCTAAAATCTCAACCCATCCGGTATGCTTGCAGAAGTTGCAACCCTTACCGCCACAGATGTTGCAGGAGATATCCATCTCGGCACTAGGTTCTGTGAATGGGAAGTAGCTAGGACGGAGACGAATCTTGGTATCTGCACCAAACATCTCACGGGCAAAGGTAAGGAGCACCTGCTTGAGGTCGGTGAAACTTACGTTCTTATCTACATAGAGACCTTCTACCTGATGGAAGAAACAGTGAGCGCGGGCGCTGATAGCCTCGTTACGGTAAACGCGGCCTGGGCAGAGCACACGGATAGGTGGCTCATGAGTTTCCATATAGTGAGCCTCGTCGCCAGAAGTATGGCTGCGGAGGAGCACATTCTTTGTAACATCGTCAGAGTTGGTCTTCTCTATAAAGAAGGTGTCCTGCATATCGCGGGCTGGGTGGTCGGCAGCAAAGTTGAGCATCGTAAATACGTGCTTGTCGTCATCTACCTCAGGACCCTGGAAAAGGGTAAAGCCCATGCGAGCGAAAATGTCGATAATCTGATTCTTCACTACGGTGAGTGGATGGCGGGTACCGAGTGCTACAGGGTAGGCGGTACGGGTCAAGTCGATATCATCGCTTGATGCCTCGGCTTCTTCCATCTGCTCCTTCAGTCCGTTGATCTTCTCAAGGGCTGCGTTCTTCAGTTCGTTGATTTTTACACCAACCTCTTTCTTCTGGTCGGCTGGCACTGTGCGGAAGTCGGCCATAAGGGCATTAATCTCGCCCTTCTTGCTCAGATACTTGATTCGAAGCTGCTCTACTTCTTCTGCGTTTTGGGCAGTCAAAGTGCTCATTTCTTTCAAGAGTTCGTCTATTTTTTCTAATAACATATCTATATTTTTATCTTTTTTGACTGCAAAGATAACATTTTTTGCTTAAAAGATGAAATAATTCAAAAGAAAGTTGTACTTTTGCATGGAAAATTTGAGAAATTTAATAGGTTTATGAAAAAACTCTGTTTATTAACGGTGTTAATGGCGGTGCTTACCATCGTTTGTTTCACGTCTGTGGGATGCACAGACAAGAAGCCTGCGCCTGCCATTGATTCGGCTTCATCTGATACGGTGATTGCCGACACCCAAGCGATGGACTCTACAGAACAGCTGATAGAGGAGACTCCGATGCCAAAGGCGGCTGACGAGCTTTTTGATGATTTCGTGTTTAATTTTGCAGCTAACAGAAAGTTGCAGAAAAGTCGTATTGTCTTCCCGCTGCCGGTATATCACGGTAAGAAACTGACCAAGAAGATAGAAAAAAAACATTGGAAGATGGAGCATTTCTTCATGCGCCAGGATTATTACACGCTGATCTTTGATAATCAGAAACAGATGAAACTGATGAAGGATACCACTATCGATCATGTAATAATAGAGAAGGTGTTCTATAGTAGAAAAACGGTTCAGCAGTTCGTGTTTAATCGCATCAATGGTCAGTGGATGATGACTAGCATCTGCTACAAGCCTATGTATCAGAATAATAATGGCAGTTTCCTGAAGTTTTACGGCCATTTTGCTACAGATACCGCTTTCCAGGCTCGCCACCTCCATAATCCGGTGAAGTTTACCGGTCCTGATCCTGATGATGATTTCAGTACGATGACAGGCGATATAGAACCGGAAACATGGCCTGCCTTTGCGCCTCAACTGCCTCACGGCATGATTTACAATATAATCTATGGTCAGAAATATACCGAGAGCAACCAGAAAATCTTCGTGATTCGTGGTATTGCCAATGGTATGGAAACCTCTCTTACTTTCAAAAAGATTGGAGGAAAATGGGAACTGATCAAACTGAATATGTAGCTTTTTAGTTAGTAGTAATAGTTTAACCAGATATGAAGGATATTCGTAACTATGGCCTTTTGGCTCACAATACATTCGGGATTGATGCTAAATGCAGCAGATTTCTAGAGTATGAATCGGTTGAGGAAGCCCGACAGATAGTGGGCTTGCTGACAGAGGCTGATCAGCCACTGCTCATTCTGGGTGGCGGCAGCAATCTCTTGCTGACCGGTGATTATGCAGGTACAGTACTCCATTCGGCTATTATGGGTATTGAGGTTCTAGACAGCAAGACTTTGGCAGCTGCAGAGGGGGATGATGCTTTGTGCAATCCGGATTGGGTATTCCTTTCCTGTGGTAGTGGCGAGGTGTTTGATGATGTGGTAGCTTATGCCGTAGAGCATGGCTATCATGGAGCGGAGAATCTGAGTATTATTCCGGGTGAAGTAGGTGCCAGTGCGGTTCAGAATATTGGTGCCTATGGTGTGGAAGCTAAGGATATTATATATAAGGTGGAAGCGGTTGAGATAGCTACGGGCAGAGTAGTGGTGTTTGATAATGCTGACTGCGAGTATAGTTACCGTCAGAGTAAATTTAAGCATGAGTGGAAGGATAAGTATCTGGTAACGCATGTGATTTACCGTTTGCAGAAGACCTTCCGTCCGGATCTGGATTATGGTAATATCCGTTCTGCGCTCGAGGCTAAGCGTATTGCTGAGCCTACAGCCCAGCAGCTTCGTGATGTCATCATAGAAATTAGAGAGGCCAAATTGCCTGATCCTAAGGTGTTGGGTAATGCAGGCAGTTTCTTTATGAATCCTATTGTAGAGAAGGCTAAGTACGAAGAGCTGGCTGCTCTTTATCCGGGTATGCCTCATTATACCATCGATGATTCTCATGAAAAGATTCCGGCTGGTTGGATGATTGATCAGTGTGGCTGGAAGGGAAAGAGTCTGGGACGGGCCGGTGTACATGATAAGCAGGCACTGGTGCTAGTGAATCGTGGCGGCGCTACGGGCGAGGAAATCGTAAAACTCTGTGAGACCATCCAGGAGGATGTGAAGCAGAAGTTTGGTATAGAGATTCATCCGGAGGTGAATGTGAAGTGAAGAATTCGTTTGTTTTCAGAAAAATATTTGATAATTAATGAAGGTAACTTTATTAGGTACAGGCACATCGGGCGGGGTTCCTTCGCTGGGGTGTAACTGTGAAGTGTGCCGGAGTACTGATCCGCATGATAAAAGATTGCGCAGTGCGGCAATGATAGAAACGGAGAATACCCGTATTCTGATAGATGCCGGACCTGATATCCGACAGCAGTTGTTGCGTGTGCCTTTCAGGAAGATTGATGGCGTCCTGGTTACGCATATCCATTACGACCATGTTGGTGGTATAGATGATTTGCGCCCTTTCTGTATCTTTGGTGATATCAATATCTATGGCGATGAAATCGTTACTGCGGGGCTGCCTCATACGATGCCTTACTGCTTTCCGAAGAATGCAGAAAAACTCTATCCGGGAGCTCCTAAACTCAAATTGCATACCATTCATCCGCATGAGCATTATCAGATAGGGGATATTGAGTTTGTTCCTATCCGTGTGATGCACGATAAGATGCCTATTCTCGGCTATCGGTTTGGTAAGTTTGCCTATATTACTGATATGAAATCTATGGGTGATGAAGAATATGCTTATTTGGATGGTGTGGAAACACTCGTAATTAACGCACTCAGATTTGAGAAAACACATCACAGCCATCAGCTTGTATCTGATGCTATTGAGGTGTCGCGCAGGATAGGAGCAAAACATACTTATTTTATCCATGTGACTCATCAGATAGGTTTTCACGATGAGGCGAATAAAAGGCTGCCCGAAGGCTTTGAATTTGGCTTCGATGGAATGGAGATATATGTAGAAAATAGATGAACTTTTATTGAAAAAGGCTTAAAAGTAGGTTGATAAAAGTTAATTAAATTAAAATAACAGGTCTTTTGCTAAGAAAAATTTGCATGTATCATAGATTATTTCTATATTTGCATGTGTGTTTTTCATAGTATTAGATTTAAGGTTAACAAGGTATTGGGGTCGCAGCGGCGACCCTTTTTTGTTTTTATCCCCTTTTGGGTGACTAAAAAATACCTTTTTCCAAGGCATCTTTCCTTTCCCCAAAACGGTATATGGTTCATCTCTTCCGAGGTTTGAATCTCCGGTAAAGTTTCCAAGCCAACAGTGCACCGTCGAATGCTCCTGCTCCCACCTGCAGCAAACTCTGCAGTCGCTTGCTAGGACTCGCATTGCGTGACAGGATTTCAGGTTTTGTGAAAAGCGAGTTCCATAAAGTCTGAATCTTGGCATCATCGGCATCAATTTCCTTGCGTATCGCCTCTTTTTTGAGTCGGATATCGTTTAAGGAATTATATTCTGTGATTTCTGAATGATTTGTCATGTTGCGAAAAGGAGGTTATTTTCCCATCAAGAGGCTTGCCAGAAATCTGACCAATGGTCTCTCGATCCACTTATGGCGGAAAATTACAAATAATATTAATATAAATAGGTATACTGCAGCAACAATGCAGAATCCGATAGTCAGACTACCTATTAAGTCTGCCAATGCAAAAGCAGCGCCAAAGGATAGGTAAATGAGGGTAAGCGTAAGTAAGCCCAGGAGTACCACCGTCATGGTGATGACTGTAAGCAGGCGTACCACCTTATCCACAACATCGAGCTTCAGAAATTCGCTCTGAAGCCCGATGTAATGTTTAAGCACCTCAATGAGCTGCCCGATAGTTTCTACATTTTTATCGTTAGAGAACATCATGATAGGTGATGATTAAACCTCAGGAGCTGCGTCCTTGATATCGTCAACCAGATCATCAACGTCCTTACGGCTCAACTTGATGTCGTGCTTCTTGCAGAAATCGTCTACTGCACCTGCAATCTTACTACGTGTATCCTCACCCTTCTCAGGAGCGAAAATCAAACCGAGTGCTGTACCAGCGATAGCACCGCCGAGGAAAGCACCAATGTAACCTAATGTTTTCATATGCTATAAATTTTAAACGTTAAACGATTATCTTCTTGTCATTTTCATTTGACAATGCAAATATACTAAATTCTCTTTAAAAAACAAGCCTTTTAGCCTTAATTTTTCATTAAAAATGTTTTAATAGCCTTATTTAACAAACTTTAGGCGGCATATTCTTCGTTTTTCGGGCATTTTTTTGTATTTTCGCAGAGTAAAAAACGCATAACGCGAAATTTATATTGAATGAACAACAATAATAAACAATAAAACGAATAAGAATTATGAAGAAAATTACAGTATTAAGCATGGGAATGTGCGCAGTTTTGGCGCTCGCAAGTTGTGGTACATCTAAGGAAAGTGCATACAAGAAGGCATATGAGAAGGCTCAGCAGCAGGAACAGCAGGCAGCTCAGGCTCCTGTTGCTCAGGAACCAGTTGTAGCTCCTCTCGAGACTCAGGCTCCTTCTGATGAGCAGACAGAGGTTGATAATGCTACTGTTCGTTCTGAGGATGTTTCTCTCATCTCTGGTTCTGGCTTGTCAAGCTATAGCGTAGTAGTTGGTTCTTTCTCTCTCAAGGCTAACGCTGAGGGATTGGCTAGTACATTGAAGAGCGCTGGCTACGATGCTCAGATCGCCCTGAATACAGAGCGTAACATGTATCGCGTGGTAGCTTCTACATTTGCTGATAAGGCTGCTGCTGTTAAGAGCCGCAATCAGCTTCGCGCTGGTAAGTATCCTGATGCTTGGTTACTCCTTAAGAAGTAATCTGATATTATATAAGGATAAGATATCCGTAGATTAATGCGAATTTTATCTATAGATTACGGTAAAAAGCGTACCGGACTGGCTGTGACCGACCCATTGCAGATTATTGCCAATGGGTTGGCCACAGTTTCTACACATGAACTTTTCACTTATATTGAAACTTATATTCAGAAAGAACAGGTGGAGCGCATTGTTATCGGAAAACCGATGCAACCTAACGGGCAGCCAAGTGAAAACCTGGCAAGAGTAGAAAACTTCTACAACCGTTGGCGAAAGGCTCATCCTGAAATTCCAATTGAATATTATGACGAGAGATTTACATCAGTCCTGGCACATAGAGCCATGATAGATGGAGGTGTAAAGAAGAAAGTGAGAAAAGAAAATAAAGGATTGGTAGACGAGATAAGTGCTACCATCATATTACAGGATTATTTGCAATCAAGAAGATAATGATTTTACCGATTTATATTTATGGTCAGCCAGTGCTGAGAAAAGTGGCTGAAGATATTACACCTGATTATCCAGATCTCAAGGTGTTGATTAATAATATGTATGAAACCCTTGATTCCAGCAACGGCATCGGACTGGCTGCACCTCAGATTGGCTTGCCTATCCGCCTCGTTGTTATCGACCTGGATGTGCTCAGCGAGGATTTCCCTGAGTATAAAGGATTCCGTCATGCTTTCATCAATGCCCATATCCTAGAGCGCGATGAGGAAAATACCGACTCTTCTGAAGAGGGATGTCTTTCTATTCCTGGTATCAATGAGAAGGTGGTTCGTCCTACACGCATCCATGTAAAGTATATGGATGAGGATTTTAATGAACATGATGAGTGGATAGGGGGATATCTGGCTCGCGTGATGCAGCATGAGTTCGACCATTTGGAGGGTACAATGTTTGTTGACCGTGTGTCTCCTCTTCGCAAGAACATGATAGCAGGAAAGCTCAAGAGTATCATCAAGGGCAATTTCCGTGCTGCCTATCGTACTAAGATACGTCGATAGTTCTTCCGAAAATATAGTAAGCTTCATGGTAATCGTGACGATTGGGCTTACTATATTTTTTTATTCTACATTCAATAGGTTTTATTTCAGAGAGTTACGAACAGATGAAGAAGATTCTCTTAGTTCTTTTTATGGTAATGGGCGCCATGTCGACTTCTGCCCAATATCGTGTAGACCGACTTGTTACGGCCGGTCGGAGTGCATTGTATTATGAGGATTTCGTCCTTTCAATCAAGTATTTTAATCTGGCTATCGGTGCCAAGCCTTATCTGTATGAGCCTTGGTATTACCGCAGTGTGGCAAAATTTAATCTGGATGACTTTACGGGTGCCGAAAGTGATGCTAGCGAGGCGTTGCATCTCAATCCCTATATCAATGATATTTATGACTTGAGAGCCATCTGTCGCATCAGACAAAACAGGTTTGATGATGCGATAGCTGACTATAACGAGGCTATCAGACTGGAACCGCGCAACCGAAATTACTGGTTCAACCGGGCTATCTGCCAGATGGAAAACAAAAAGTATGAGGCGGCGCAGCAGGAACTGGATACCATCGTTGGAAAATGGAAAGACTGGTCGAATGCTTATTCGCTCAAGGCTGAAGTGTATCTGCATCAGAAAGATACCGTGCAGGCTGAGAAATGGCTAGACAAGAGTCTGCAGCTCAATCCGTATGATGGGGATGCCTGGACTACGCGTGCCTATATGGCGCTGGCTAGAAAGGAATGGAAAACGGCTGATGAGGCGCTGACCAAGAGTCTGCATTTCAAACCTAACAATGTGAACAGTTACATCAACCGTGCTTTGGCGCGTATCAATCTGAATAACCTCAGGGGGGCGATGAGCGATTATGACAATGCCCTTGAGCTGGATCCGAACAATTTCCTGGCTCATTATAATAGAGGACTGATGCGTGTACAGTTGGGTGATGATAACCGGGCTATCACCGATTTCGACTTCATTATCAAGATGGAACCCCAGAACTTCATGGCTATCTTCAACCGAGCTCTATTGCATGACAAGACCGGTAATCTGAGAGCAGCCATCAAGGATTATACTAAGGTTATCAATCAGTTCCCTAACTTCTGGACCGGTTTGTCTAACCGTGCCAGCTGTTACCGACGCCTGGGCATGACAGCCAAGGCAGAGATGGATGAATTCCGTATCTTCAAGGCGCAGATGAACAAGCATATCGGAATCCAGCCGAGATGGAGCGCAAAGACCAAGAAGGAGATGCGTAAGCGCTCTGAGGTTGACCCGAATAAGTTTGCTTCGCTGGTAGTAGATGACGAACCGAAGTATGAACACAACTATAAGAGCGAGTATCGTGGTAAGGTTCAGAACCGTCAGGTAGAAACCGCCTTCCTGCCGATGTATCAGCTCTCTTATTTCCCAAACAATCAGAATATAAATGGAGTTCAGGCTTATGACAAGGAGGTTGATGCGCTCAATCAGCATACCAAGGCAGACAAGGTTTATATCGTTTGCAGTAAGGAGCAGCTCGATGAGAATGGTTCTATGAAGATATTCTCGATGATTGATAAACTTTCGGCAGAGTTGAGTGTGGCGAGCGATAATGAAACCAGAAAACGTCTCCTGATGCGCAGGGCCATCGCTCATAGTGTACTTCGTGATTTTGAGGCAGCCATCAGTGATTTCACCTATTATATCTCGCTCGATGACAAGAACTCTTTGGCTTACTGGCAGCGTGCAGTCTGCCAGGCTGAGATGGATGAATTTAACAAGGCCGAGGGCAAGGGTGTTCTGAACATCCATTCTGCCGAGGCTGATTTCAGTGATGCCATCCGCCTGAACAGTAACAATGCTTACATCTATTATAATAGAGGTAATCTTCATGCAGGCAGAAACGAACTTTCAAAGGCAATAGATGATTATACCATTGCCTTGAGGATTGATAACCGCCTTGCAGAGGCTTATTATAATAGAGGTATAGCACGAGCCAAGAGTGGCAATAAGCAGACTGCCATCCAGGATCTTTCAAAGGCAGGAGAACTTGGTTTGTATGATGCTTATTCTGTGATCAAGCGCTTGAATAAGTCGAAATAAAAAAATCCCGCAGATTTTCTCTGCGGGATTTTTTTTATGTATTTATGTAATCCGGTTTTATATTCTCGTTACCTGCTTAACGCCCTTCACGGCGCTCAGTTTCTTGATGAGTGCATCAGTTTTGCCGGCATCATCAATCATTACGGTAACATTGCCAGAGAAGAGACCATCCTTGGAAGAGATGTTGATGCCTCGCATGATGAGTTTGTCTTCCTTGGAAATGATGTTGGTGATGTTGCTCACGATACCGATATCGTCGTTTCCGATGATGCGGAGCGTGATGGCATACTTGGATGTACCCTTGCCGCTCCATTTAGCCTTCACGATGCGGTAACCGAAACGGCGGCGCAGTTCCTTGGCGTTAGGACAATCCATGCGATGTACCTTGATACCCTTACTGATGGTAACGAATCCGAAGATTGGGTCGCCGTAGATAGGGTGGCAGCAATGAGCCAGCTCGAAATCGATGCCCTTGAGGTGCTCATCGATAACCAGCACATCGTCGCTCTGCTTCATCAGTTCCTCGGTAGGATTCTCAAACTCAAAATTCTCTGCACTTTCTGCAGGCTTGTTGGTATTGGCGAGGTTCAGGTCGTGATCGCGCTCCTCTATGTATCTCTCGATGATGCTGTTCACGTCGATTTTCTCCTCGGCTACATCCTTATAGAAGTCTGAGTTCTCCTTATATCCCATTTTCTTGATGATGCGCGCCATGATGCTCTCATCAATTTCCAGTTTCCTGTTCTTGAATCGGCGCTCCAGAAGTTCCTTGGCATAGAGACCGTCCTTCTTCTGGGTTTCCTTCAGCGCTAGACGAATCTTGGCCTTAGCCTTGGATGTCTGCACGATGTTGAGCCATTCGCGGCGTGGCTTCTGGTTGCTCTGTGTGAGGATTTCTACCTGATCTCCCGAATGGAGTTCCTGTCGGAAGGTGACGGCTCTTCCGTTAATCTTTCCGCCCACACAGGTATTGCCGATGCGGGAGTGGATATAGTAGGCAAAGTCGAGTACCGTAGCTCCCTTCTGGAAGTTCAGCAGGTCGCCCTTTGGAGTGAACACGTATACTTCGTCTTCCTTCAGGTCGGTGGTAAACTGGTCCATCAGCTGCAGATCATCGTTGCTTTCGAGGGCAGCACGGATATTGGCAAGCCATTCGTCGATACCGCCTTCTCCCTGCTTGATGCCCTTGTAGCGCCAGTGGGCAGCAAGTCCGTGCTCTGCAATATCGTCCATGCGCTCGGTTCTGATCTGTACCTCTACCCATTTGTTTTCAGGACCCAGCACAGTGGTATGCAGACTTTCATAACCGTTGCTCTTAGGCACGCTGAGCCAGTCGCGCATACGCTTTGGGTTTGGCTGATACATGTCGGTGATGAGGGCAAAGGTCTGCCAGCACTGCATATACTCTTTCTCTCTTGGCGCATCGAGGATAATACGGATGGCAAAGAGGTCGTATACACCCTCGAAGGCGCACTTCTGCTTTTTCATCTTCTGCCAGATAGAGTGGATACTCTTTGTGCGGCCCTTCATGTGATATTTCAGACCGGCAGCATCGAGCTTCTCCTGGATTGGCTGGATGAAGCGGGCGATATAGGCATCGCGCGAAGCCTTGGTGGCGTTCAGTTTGTCCTTTATCATATAGTAGGCGTCGTGCTCGAGATACTTCAGACTGAGGTCTTCCAGTTCGCTCTTCAGTTTGTAGAGTCCCAGTTTGTGGGCGAGTGGGGCATAGAGGTAGCTTGCCTCTTCGCTTACTTCATGTTTTGCCTCTTCCTGTTTGGTATCGCGTATCTGTCTCATCACATTCACGCGGTCGGCAATCATGATGAGGATGACGCGCATATCCTCAGAGAATGAGATAAGCAGATTTCTGAAGTTCTCGCTCTCGATGATAGGGTTGCGCTTATATAAATCGTGGATGCGAAGCAGACCACTGATAATGTGGGCTACGCTATCTCCGTATTTCTTCTGTATCTCTTCGATGGTCTGATAACCATCGATGACGCTGGTCTGCATCAGGATGGCGATGATGCCATCTCGTTTCAGACCGATTTCGTTCACTGCAATTTCTGCAGTCTGCAAGGCTGCGAGTATAGGGTTCATACCGAAGACGTTGCGCTTGATCTGGTGGTTGATGAAGGCATGCTGTATGTCTTCACGCAGATGCTGCTCATCGCCTGGCTTGAATGTGTCGCCCACGGCGGTTCTCAGGCGCTCCAGGATTTGGAGTGTCTGTTCCTTTTCTTCGGATGTGAATTTAAAAGGTGTTTCGTTCATTGTCGTTCCCTCCCGTTGATTATATATTATTGAGTTGTTATAACTCGTCTATCCACTTTCTGCCAGATTTGGTGTAGCTCCAAATGGCTAAGCTCATACCAATAACAGCTCCTATACACATTACTAAAGCAAATCCTTCCATAATATAATGTTTTTAATCGTTATACTTCATTACATTGTTCGCAAATAATGCAAAGCTTATAGCGCTCAATGAGCCTGCAATGATGCAGACGTAATTAAATACACCCATCTCGTCACCGGTAATCATTGGAGATAATCCGCCTATACCGGTTCCGCTGATGAACAAGTTAGATACCCCATAGAGGTAATGTGATAGCCCCGACCTTCTGTCGTGCTCTTTTGATAATTTACTAACCATGTCGCAATATTCCATTTTAAATTTGACAAACAATGGCGTTTCGGCGTTAAAAACCGCGTACTTCGTTAAATTTTCAATGCAAAGGTACAAAAAAAAGCGGAAATATTTCTGATTATCAGAAAAAACTAGTATCTTTGTAGCACATATAGTGTAAATTTAACATAAATATGGTATTATGAATCAGCAAGATCTAAACCAAATCGCTGCTCGCGGTATCTCCGAGCAGCAGATTGAACATCAGTTGGAACAAATCAAGAATGGTTTCCCTTTCCTCAAACTTGAGGGCGCGGCTGCCATCGGTAAGGGTATCATGGCTCCTACAGCTCAGGAAGTAGAGGACTACGAGAAGGCGTGGAACGACTACAAGGCTGAGGGTCACAAGATTGTGAAGTTCGTACCTGCTTCAGGTGCGGCAAGCCGCATGTTCAAGAACATGTTTGCGTTCCTGGATGCTCCATACGATGTTCCTACTACTGACTTCGAAAAACAATTCTTCGAGAATATCAAGAAGTTTGCTTTCCGCAAGGCACTCTGCGATAAGTGCCATGTAAACAACGAGAAGGGTATCATGTGCCTTATCAAGAAGGGCGATTACAAGGCTGTTGTGGCTAATCTCCTCAAGCCAGAGGGATTGAACTACGGACAGTTGCCTAAGGGATTGCTCCAGTTCCACGAGTATGAGGATGAGGTTCGCACTCCAATGGAGGAGCACCTGGTTGAGGCTGCGCTCTATGCAAGCAGCAACGGCGAGGCTAATGTTCACTTCACCGTTTCTCACGACCACCTGGAACTCTTCAAGCAGATGGTAGCAGAGAAGGTTGACAAGTATGCACAGCGCTACGGCATCAAGTACAATATCTCTTTCTCTGAGCAGAAGCCTAGCACCGATACCATCGCTGCCAATCCAGACAATACTCCATTCCGTAACGAGGATGGCTCTTTGCTGTTCCGTCCGGGCGGTCATGGTGCACTCATCGAGAACCTCAACGAGATTGATGCTGATGTAGTATTCATCAAGAACATCGACAACGTGGTTCCTGATCGTCTGAAGGCTGAGACTGTTACCTGGAAGCAGGTGATTGCAGGTGTATTGGTTACTCTGCAGAAACAGGCTTTCAATTATCTGAAGGTTTTGGATTCTGGTCAGTACAACCATGAGAAGCTGGAGGAGATTATCCGCTTCGTTCAGCGCGACCTTTGCTGCCGCAAGGCTGATATCAAGGAGCTGGAGGATGCCGAACTGGTTATCTATCTGCGTAAGAAGTTGAACCGTCCTATGCGTGTCTGCGGTGTCGTTAAGAACGTGGGCGAGCCTGGTGGTGGTCCATTCCTTACCTATAATCAGGATGGCACTGTAAGTCTTCAGATTCTGGAGAGCTCACAGATTGATAAGAACAATGAGGAGTATATGAAGATGTTTACCGAGGGTACTCACTTCAATCCGGTTGACCTCGTCTGCGCTACCAAGGATTACCAGGGCAATGCCTTCGATCTTCCTAAGTTCGTTGATCCATCTACCGGTTTCATCTCCAGCAAGAGTAAGAATGGTAAGGATTTGAAGGCACTCGAGTTGCCAGGTCTTTGGAATGGTGCGATGAGCGACTGGAATACAGTATTCGTTGAGGTTCCTCTCGGTACCTTCAACCCAGTGAAGACCGTGAACGATTTGCTCCGCGACCAGCATCAAGCTGTAGAGGGTGGTATCAAGCACGAGCATCATCACGAGCACGGAAAGGGCGGCTGCTGCGGTAAGCACTAATCTCCGATTCCGTATATCTCGTTGGTAAGATATAAACACAATAAAGGCTCAGTTCCCGATTTTATTCGAGGATTGAGCCTTTATCATTGAACTAATAATGTGTCTGCTAAAAATTATAAGATGTTCTGAATCAAATAAAAAATAGCCTTTTGCTTCTGTTCTGCTAAAGGAAAACTATCTGATACAAAGGATAGGAATCCTTAGCAGGAAGTTCTTAGTTGTACCAAATTTCTCCACCTAATACTGTTGGATACTCTTCAGCTGTTGCTCTTTCTACAGGAGCCGTAATTTCTACGAACTCACCATACTTCTTTACCTTGTTAATGTTCATAATTTGTAGGGTTTGTTGATTTATTAATTTATATTACGGATTGGTATCTATTAAGGATACTGATCTTTTACTTTTTTCTACGCTGCAAAGTTACACAAAAAAATGATATGCAACAAGTTTTTTGGCTAAAAATCTGTCGATATTTAACCTTCTTTAAAGGTTTTCTGCATATTTCCTGCAATACTATTCAGTTTTAGTAGAATATTTTTGTTTGTTTCGCTAAATGACTCATAATGAGTGAGTAAATGACAGTTTGCCAATCTGTAGTTTAATCGTATACACTATCGGGAGACTGTCATTTACTTCATTGCTTTATTGTATGGATGAAGATTTCACCTTATATTATATAGAGATTTCGCCCGCCAGGGATTCAGTCAGTTTTTCTCTTACCTTTTTGTTGTCTGCATATCTTCCTTGCAGATACATCATCTTGGTGACCATAGCCTCTACCGTAGAATCGTATCCGCTTATTACATGAGCAGTCTTCAACTGGAAGCCAGCTCCGTAGCGTTCCATCTCTACACTGCCCGTAAGACATTGGCTGATATTCACGATGTTTACTCCGCGATGGGCAGCCTGATCCAGAAGACGTATGATCCATGGCGTGTGAGGAGCATTGCCTGAACCGAAAGTACGCATCACGATGCCGCGGAGGTCTGGTGACTCCATCACGTGGCGCACAATGTTATCCTGGATACCCGGGAAGAGACTGAACACGATGACGTTCGGATCGAGCTTCAGGTGTGGAACCATTGGCTTTCTGTAATCCGGCGTAAGAATGTGATGGTCGTGATATTGAAAATTGATTCCTACATCGCAGAGGTGAGGGTAGTTGAATGATTCGAAAGCGTGAAAACCCTCGGCATTGATCTTGATGGCACGGTTACCGCGAATCAGCTTGCCGTTGAAAAAGATGCATACCTCGGGCACCATAGGGCGTCCTTCTGCATTCTTGGCAGAAGCAATCTCTATGGCTGTCATCAGATTCTCCTTGCCGTCAGTTCGCAATTCACCGATAGGCAGCTGGCTACCCGTCAATATTACAGGCTTGGTCAGATTCTCAAGCATGAAGGACAGGGCAGATGAAGTGTAAGCCATTGTATCGGTGCCATGAAGGATTACGAATCCGTCATAGTCGTTGTAGTTGTTGGATATCATGCTTACGATTTCTGCCCAGCGCATAGGATCCATGTCGCTGGAATCGATAGGTGGGTCGAATTTTCGCACATCGATTTCTGCCTGAATGAGCTTGAATTCGGGCATGGAAGAAACGAGGTGATTGAAATCAAGAGGTTCCAGTACACCTGTCATCGGGTCCTTTCCCATACCGATGGTACCACCGGTATAGATGATGAGAATCTTTGGTTTTGCCATTTTCTATGTTTCTTTACATTTTGTCACGTTATCGGATGCAAAGATAATGAAAATATTTGTTTCTCCAAAACTTATTGGCTAAAAATGTATCTGGATTTTACAAAGTGTTACGAAATATTGGTAGAAAAGCAGATGAAAACTTCAATATGTCAGCATTTTCGGTCTTAAAAGCCCTTAATATAAAAGAGGTATTAGCAAAGTTTAGCAAAATAAATGCATTTTTATTCGCTTGTTACAAAAAGAAATCGTACTTTTGCAGGCGATTTAATAAAAATACTAAGTTGTTATGGTAAAAATCACATTCCCAGACGGATCTGTTCGTGAGTATGAACAGGGCGTAACTGGCTTACAAATCGCCGAGAGCATCTCACCGGCTCTCGCTCGCAACGTTGTATCTTGCGGTGTTAATGGTGAGACAGTAGAGTTGAACCGTCCTATCAATGAGGATGCAAATGTAGAACTCTACAAGTTTGAGGATGAGCAGGGTAAGCACACATTCTGGCATACATCTGCCCACTTGTTGGCTGAGGCTCTTCAGGAGCTTTACCCAGGCATCCAGTTCGGTTTCGGTCCAGCCGTAGAAAGTGGTTTCTTCTACGACGTGATGCCAGCCGAGGGTCAGGTGATCTCAGAGAATGATTTCGCCAAGATTGAGGCTAAGATGATGGAACTTGCCAAGAAGAACGAACCTGTGGTTCGCAAGGAGGTGGCTAAGGCTGATGCTCTCGCTGAGTTCAAGGCTGACGGTCAGACTTACAAGTGCGAGCATATTGAGCAGGACTTGGAGGATGGTACCATCACCACATATACCCAGGGCAATTTCACCGATCTTTGCCGTGGTCCTCACTTGATGAACACTGGCCTTATCAAGGCTGTGAAGATTACAAGTGTGGCAGGTGCTTTCTGGCGCGGTGATGCCAAGCGCGAGCAGATGACCCGTATCTACGGTATCAGCTTCCCTAAGAAGAAGATGCTCGACGAGTACTTGGTAATTCTCGAAGAGGCTAAGAAGCGTGACCACCGTAAGATCGGTAAGGAGATGGAACTCTTCATGTTCTCAGAGCGTGTAGGTAAGGGTCTTCCTATCTGGTTGCCAAAGGGTACACAGCTCCGCCTGCGTCTGCAGGAGTTGCTCCGTTCTCTCCTGAAGCCTTACAACTACCAGGAGGTTATCTGTCCAGGTATCGGCGGCAAGAGCCTCTATGTTACATCTGGTCACTATGCTCACTATGGCAAGGATGCATTCCAGCCTATCCAGACTCCTGAGGAGGATGAGGAGTATATGCTCAAGCCAATGAACTGTCCTCACCACTGCGAGGTCTACGCTCGCAAGCCTCGTTCTTACAAGGATCTTCCTTTGCGTATCGCAGAGTTCGGTACCGTATTCCGCTATGAGAAGAGCGGTGAGCTCCATGGTTTGACTCGTGTCCGTACCTTTACTCAGGATGATGCTCACATCTTCGTTCGTTCAGATCAGGTAAAGTCTGAGTTCGAGAATGTAATTGACGTAATCCTGAAGGTATTCAAGATCTTCGGTTTCGAGAACTACGAGGCACAGATTTCTCTCCGCGATCCTAAGGATACAGAGAAGTATATCGGTTCTGATGAGATTTGGGAAGAGAGCGAGAATGCTATCCGCGAGGCTTGCAAGGAGAAGGGCCTTGAGACACGCGAGGAGGTTGGCGAGGCTGCCTTCTATGGTCCTAAGCTCGACTTCATGGTAAAGGATGCCATCGGCCGTCGCTGGCAGCTGGGTACCATCCAGGTGGACTACAACTTGCCAGAGCGTTTCAAGCTGGAGTATACAGCTGAGGATAACTCTAAGAAGACTCCTGTGATGATTCACCGTGCACCATTCGGTTCACTGGAGCGTTTCACAGCCGTTCTCATCGAGCATACCGCCGGTCACTTCCCATTGTGGTTGACTCCAGATCAGGTTGCAATTCTCCCTATCTCTGAGAAGTTCAACGACTATGCCCAGAAGGTACGTCAGTATCTTGACAAGCAGGGTGTACGTGCTCTCGTTGATGACCGTAACGAGAAGATTGGCCGCAAGATTCGTGACAACGAGTTGAAGCGTGTTCCTTACATGGTCATCGTAGGTGAGAAGGAGAGTGCCGAGGGCTTGGTATCTATGCGTAAGCAGGGTGGTGGCGAACAGGCTACCATGAGCATGGAAGAGTTCGCTCAGCGCATCAATGCCGAGGTTGCAGAGCAATTGAAGGCCGCTGAAGAGTAAAAATGAGATATAAATCCGCAGGTTTCTTTGGAAATCTGCGGATTTTTTTAAAATAACCCACTGAAAATTTGGTGGTTTCACAAAATAATCGTAACTTTGCAGCCGTTTAATCAAAAAGACAAAAAAGAATATATCGAATAGTTAATGAAAAATGACAAAATGAAAAATCAGTACCGCGTAAACGAACAGATTCGTGCACGCGACGTGAGAGTAGTGAGTGATGGTGGAGCAGAAGTGATGCCAGCACGTAAGGCGTTGGAGTTGGCTCGTCAGCAAGAGCTTGACTTGGTCGAGATATCTCCTAATGCGCAACCACCAGTTTGCCGTATAGTTGACTATTCTAAATTCCTTTACCAGCAGAAGAAACATGCAAAGGAAATGAAGCAGAAGCAGGTAAAGGTGGAGACCAAGGAAATCCGTTTCGGACCTCAGACTGATGAGCACGACTATCAGTTCAAGCTCAAGCACGCTATGGAGTTCCTCAACGAGGGTAACAAGGTTCGTGCATACGTTTTCTTCCGTGGTCGCTCTATTCTCTTCAAGGAGCAGGGTGAGGTTCTTCTTCTCCGTTTCGCCAATGATTTGGAAGAGTACGGAAAGGTGGAGCAGATGCCAAAGCTTGAAGGTAAGAAGATGTTCCTCTACATGAGTCCTAAGAAGGCTGGTACTGCAAAGAAGAGCCAGCAGAAGATGGACCGTGAGAAACGAGAGGCTGAAGCTAAGGCTGCTGCAGATGCAGAGCGCGCAGCTAATGCTGAGAAGAATGGCTTGCTCGCCAATGCTAAAGGCGGCGATGCCCTGAAGAAACTCGCAGAAGGAACAGAGGATTAAGAAAAAAAGATGCGTAACGCCCTGGTATATGCGTTGCCATCGCTATAATAAATAACAATTTAAAATTAAAAGTAAAAATGCCAAAAGTAAAGACTAATTCCGGCGCAAAGAAGAGATTCCGTTTCACCGGTACAGGTAAGATTAAGCGTCATCACGCTTTCCACAGTCACATCTTGACTAAGAAGACAAAGAAGCAGAAGAGAAATCTCCTTGGTGAGACTCTCGTAGACCGTTCAAACTTGAAGCAGGTTCGCGACTTGCTCTGCCTCCGTTAATTATTAACTTTTTAGTCGAACTTTTAAAGAAAAAAAATTATGCCAAGATCAGTAAATCACGTTGCATCAAAAGCAAAAAGAACAAGAATCTTGAAGCTCACTAAGGGTTACTATGGAGCTCGCAAGAATGTATGGACAGTAGCTAAGAACACTTGGGAGAAGGGTCTTACCTACGCTTATCGCGATCGTCGTAACAAGAAGCGCACATTCCGCGCATTGTGGATTCAGCGTATCAACGCTGCTGCTCGCCTCGATGGTATGAGCTACAGCCAGTTGATGGGTGCTCTTCACAAGGCTGGTATCGAGATTAACCGTAAGGTTCTCGCTGACCTCGCTGTAAACAACCCTGAGGCTTTCAAGGCTATCGTTGCAAAGGTGAAGTAAATCCGACGCTAGGCTCTTTTCTTCCGTGAATTTTTCTCGTAAGAAAGTGTTTAGCCTCTAGATTAAAGAAAACTGAAGATTGCATTGGTTGGAAGTATTTCCGCTGATGCAATCTTTTTTTTGTACCATAAATATTCAGACGTTCTCGCTTGTAAGAACGTCTGAAGCGCTACCTAATCAGACTTGAGTAGGCGAAGTAATATGGTTGAGCAAGCTAAATGAGACTGCTGGACAAGCTAAATGAGACTGCTGGGTAAGCAGAACGAGATTGCTGAGTAAGCGAAGTAAGACGTTTAGTCAGGTTCAAAGATATAGAATATGAAGTGAAAGGAGATAGATTCTAAGGTATAAGAAGACTGCTTCTAAAAGATTCCCACTAGGCTCGGCAGAGCTGCTGAGCCTAGTCAGCAGCTCTGCCGAGCCTAGTGACAACTCCTTTTAGTTGTACAATTTTGCCCCCTGTAGTTGTACGACTATACACCTTTTAGTTGTACGACTATACACCCTTTAGTTGTACGACTATACATTCTTTAGTTGTACAACAATAAATCGATTAATTAAACAAGGGTGTGTCATGTTCCATTATCATGGACTTATGACACACCCTCTGTTTGATATTTTATAGTTTTTTCTCTTTACTTGATTAACTCAAGACCAGCCTCAAACTTCGTAGTTTTATTCATTAACTCTGGCAACTGCTGTACAATCGTCTTAATCATTCCGGCAAAGCCGTTCAGGTCGTCGTCATTGAGGCTCTCAACCATTTTGACAAGAACTGGATTAGCTGCCAATTTTGTGGCAAACTCCTGATTCAGATAGAAGAAAGCAGTATTGTCGCTGTTGCTGAACCGAACGTTTACAGGAACACCATCCTTGAAAGCAGACAGAACTGCACCGATGGCAGCCTGCTTGGCAGGATCTGTAATAGTGCCGGCAATCTTTTCGTTGCTCAGGAAAACGATGATCTGGTTCTCATCTACAATCTTGTAAGTTGCATAGCCTTCAGCAATCTGCCAGTTTGGAGTGGCAGGTGCCTCTGTACCAGTTTCGCCTAACTTAGCCTCTGCGTATTGAGCGATGATCTTGCCATCAGCTGTGAATGTTACAGACTTCAAGAGGGTTGGTAACAACTGGTTTACAATGCTTTCTGCCATCTGTGGTGCTGTTGCTGCAGGGATGAAACCCATGATAGGAGGGCAGTCTGCTGCAGTTTCCCAATTCATCTTGAATGAACCTTTCCATGCCGAAGCATCATCAGGATTGTCTGTCTGATTGCCTTTGTCGTCATACATGGTTACAGGCTCGAGATTCCAGGTTGCAAGAAGCTTGGAAACGGCCGGCTTTTCTGTGCTGTTGCTTGCATTGAATGTACCATCTGCAGTCTTCAGTTCTACGCTGATATTCTTGTAGTCTGCAGAAATCTTAGCAGTGAAATCTACCGTCATTGTGTTGGTATTTTCTGTAGCCTTGGTTACATTGTCATTAATGGTCGCTGTTCCCTGACCTCTCAAAGTGTAACCATCCTGTGCAATAATGGTTGCCTCTGGTACGTTAACAGTTACCTCGCCACTCTTGTCTGTCAAAGTTACCTTGGCAGTTTGATTTCCAGCCTTTTCGATATTCATATCGAAATCTATGAAGTTATAATCTACTTCGCCATCTTCAGTATCAAGCTCCTGGCCCCAGACATTGTAAGTACCTGCCTTAAAAGTGTCCCATACTGTAGGATCATCATCATCGCTGCTACAAGCAGTGAAGAAGCCAAGGGTGCAAACCATGGCCATCAAATAAATAAACTTTTTCATTTTCTTCTCTTTTTTATATTAATAAATATTGATTCTCTCTATTTATAATAATGTACGCGTACATTTTATTATATATTACTTCAGCTGATACGTGATACCTACGCTGCCGTAGATAGGATACATCGTCTGCTCGATGGTCTCGAAATCTTTCTTAAAGATACCATTTAAGCCCCAGCTCAGATCAGCACAGATGCCCCAACGGTTGTTCAAGCGCCAGTCTATTCCGAAATCTACGCCCACCTGCCAGTTGCGCATGTCATCGCTGAAATCGTAATCACCACGCTCGCCTTCATCATGACCCAACTTTACTTTCTGTCCGGTAGGATCGCCCTTAGGATGACCTTCCTCTTGGCGGCGCAAGTAACCATCGTATGCCCAGCCTTCAAACTTCTTTGATGTTACATAGCTGACATACGGACCCAACTTGAAACGGAGGTTGTCGCAAATGTCGTATGTTGCCTGCAATGGTACTGTGATGAGACTCATGTCTACCTTCGTAACCACGTTGCCTGTAAATATGCCTTTCAGTTCTTCTCCGCCACGTACTATTCTCATATAATAGTTTTTTACGCCTGCATCAATCTTCATGCCTTTGTTTTCGAAGTGGAGTCCTCCAACGAATCCCCATTTGCCTGAAAGTGGGTGATAAGCATCGATACCCAGACTGAAGTTAGGTTGCAGGGTATAGCTGTGTAGTGTACGGATGGTGGCTGGAAGACCGATAGGGGCTGTGCCTCCTATATTATACGCCACGCGAGCCTGATACTGGTAGCCGTGAAGATATTTGTTCCACGAGGTACGCTTGCTTTCTTCTACCTGCTTGTGCTCCTCAGTCTTCTGATTCTCATTTTCTTCTGCCCATGTAGCAGTGCCCCATGTCAGCAGGAGAGCTAATATTGTTATCTTCTTCATTCTATGTTTTCCTCCTTAGCTTATTCGCAAATCAACTTGAAACTGTCTATCCAAAGGGTACTGCCTACGGCACCCAGGAAGTTAGCTCCATCGGAACTGGATGAACTGACTATAGCGAGACTGTAGCCACCATTCTTCAACTTGATTGGATCTATGGCTTTCTTATACTCGAAATCTACGCTGAAGTGATGCCATTCCGGCGTGTTTCCAATAGCAACTTTTCCGTTGTCATCATGGGTTTCACCTACCAGAGCAAGTGCTACTATCTGTTTGCTGATCTGTACATTATCTCCGTAGAGCAATACGGCATTCCCCTTTTCATCGATGTTCTCATAGAGTACAGCGTAGATGGTTCCGTAGTCATGGCGGTCAAGTTCTTTCATATTCTTGTCGGTGAATTTTTCGCCAGCCTGATACTTATACCATCCTTCTAACTTAGCAGGCTTGGCGTCGAAACTGAATGGATGGCCAAACTTTGTTGCCTTCATCGCATCGCGCAGGGCATCGGTGGCATCAAACTGTCCGATGAAGAGGTTGCCGGCAGCGATAGGCTTGTGTACCATATCAGCGATCTTGCTTGTGCGTCGGGTTGTGAGTTGCACTCCCTTTCTCCTGTGTCCATCTTCTATCATCACGGTAGGATATTCTTCCGGTTTAGATGAACTGTTACTCATTTTGAATCCAGAGTTTCCTGTTGCCCAGATGTCGAGTTTATTGCCGTTCCAGTTCTCTTGCCAGTTGTAGTATCCTTTGTCGAGATATGCGTCTTCAAATTCGAATTCTTTCTCTTTTGGCATAGTAGTCTGTCCCTTCTTGATGTTTACCTGATAGGTGCGGCTCCATTGCTTGTCTTCTGAAGTAACTGTATATGTTACAGGTCCTTTTGAGAAATCCTGAAGGCTTCCACTTTCTGGTGAGATGGTCGCTCCAGGTGTGAGGCGGAATATTGGCGCCTGTTTGGTAAGGGCGGCAAATGGTCTCATCGTGAACTCGATGTTTGTCTGATCACTCTGCACATTGACCAATGTATCAGATGGATTAGTGAACAATAAGTTCAATAAAATCTTGTTGTCTGCATGTATGTATGCCTGCTCGATGTCGCATTCGGCATTGAGTGGTTCTTCCTTAAAGCAGGAGGAGAGGGTAGTGATGCAACTCATTGATAGAGCGGCTACTATAAATCTTGACTGTTTCATATCTTGAACTTTCTTTTCCTTTTGTAATCTGGAGAATCGCTTCTCTTTCTTTTCTGATAATTCTTGAGAGAATGATTTCTCTAGATTGTTTTTCGGTTGCAAAGATAAACAGAAAACTTGAAATTACCAAAGGTTTTTGTGTTTTTCGATATGTTTTGATAGAAAAATATCATGAATTAGTGGTTTTAGGACATGAATTAGTAGAGATGAGTTTACCGAAGTAAGCAGATAGTGCCCGATAGTTTATTTTTTTTATACAAATAATAAAAAAGGGGGCTGAAATCTCATTACAGAAATTTCAGTCCCCTGAATGTTATTTAGCTAATGAATAGCAAAAGCCTGATCTGTTTAAGATTAAGCCTTGCCCTCCATCTGAGCCTTCAACTTAGCGAGTGCATCGATATCACCGAGTGATGTGCTAGCAGCAACGTTGTTGATCATAGCTGTCTCGTTGTTGTTCTTGCGACCGCCGTTTGCACGCTTGTGAGCTGGCTTAGCAACTGGCTCGTTACCCTCCTCGAATGTACGAGAGTGAGAGAGGATGATGCGCTTTGTCTCCTTAACGAACTCGATAACCTTGAAGTCGAGAGTCTCGCCCTTCTTAGCCATTGTGCCGTCCTCCTTAGTGAGGTGCTTAGGAGTAGCGAAACCTTCACCACCCTCAGCGAGAGCTACAACAGCACCCTTGTCCATCAACTCAGTGATAGTACCCTGGTGAACAGAACCTGGAGTGTAGATTGCCTCATACTCATCCCATGGGTTCTTCTCCAACTGCTTGTGGCCGAGGCTCAAGCGACGGTTCTCCTTATCGATTTCGAGAACTACTACATCGATAGAAGCGCCTACAGAAGTGAACTCAGATGGGTGCTTAACCTTCTTAGTCCAAGAGAGGTCAGAGATGTGGATCAAACCATCAACACCTTCCTCGAGCTCTACGAAGATACCGAAGTTAGTGAAGTTGCGAACCTTAGCTGTGTGCTTGCTGCCAACAGGATACTTAGTCTCGATAGCCTCCCATGGATCTTCCTTGAGCTGCTTGATACCAAGGCTCATCTTGCGCTCAGCGCGGTCGAGAGTCAGGATAACTGCCTCTACCTCGTCACCTACCTTCATGAAGTCCTGAGCAGAACGCAAGTGCTGGCTCCAAGACATCTCAGATACGTGGATCAAGCCCTCTACACCTGGAGCAATCTCAACGAATGCACCGTAGTCAGCCATAACCACTACCTTACCCTTCACGTGATCACCTACCTTGAGGTTCTCATCGAGAGCATCCCATGGATGTGGAGTGAGCTGCTTCAAACCGAGAGCGATACGCTTCTTCTCCTCATCGAAGTCGAGGATAACAACGTTGATCTTCTGGTCGAGAGATACAACCTCGTGTGGATCGCTTACGCGGCCCCAAGAGAGGTCTGTGATGTGGATCAAACCGTCAACACCGCCGAGGTCAACGAATACACCGTAAGTAGTGATGTTCTTAACGGTACCCTCGAGGATCTGACCCTTCTCGAGCTTGCCGATGATCTCCTTACGCTGCTGCTCGAGCTCCTGCTCGATGAGAGCCTTGTGAGATACAACGACATTGCGGAACTCCTGGTTGATCTTTACAACCTTGAACTCCATTGTCTTGCCTACGAATACGTCGTAGTCGCGTATAGGGTGAACGTCGATCTGGCTTCCTGGCAAGAAAGCTTCGATACCGAAAACGTCAACGATCATACCGCCCTTAGTGCGGCACTTGATGTAACCCTGGATAACTTCCTCGTTCTCGAGAGCTGCATTAACACGCTCCCAAGACTTGCTGAGGCGAGCCTTCTTGTGAGAGAGTACCAACTGGCCCTTTACGTCCTCCTGGTTCTCTACATAAACCTCAACCTTGTCGCCTACCTTGAGGTCTGGGTTGTAACGGAATTCAGAAGCAGGGATAATACCATCGCTCTTGTAACCGATGTTTACGATAACCTCTTTCTTGTCTACAGAGATTACTGTACCCTCTACAACCTGGTGTTCTGTTACCTTGTTAAGAGTTTCGTCATAGGCCTTCTCGAGGTCTGTTTTGCTGACGTTTGCGCTTGTGCCATTCTCAAACTCATCCCAATTGAAGTCGTCCAATGGCTTTACGTTCTTTAAATCTGACATAAAAAATAATTAAAAAATTAAAATTAATAAAGTTTGACTTTATGTGAATTGTATAAATCGGGCGCAAAATTACTCATTTTCTTTGAGTTACAGGCATTTACTCTTGATTTTCTTCTTTTTATTAGTAATATTTAACTAAAATCACTGTTTTTGGTGGGTTCCTTCGGGGAAATACATAGTATATATATACGCATAACCTCTCAATATTTTGATAACTTCCTCCTCGATATTTCTTCCTGTGATGTTCTTCTCTGTTATCCGTGTTTTCATCTGATTCTATGATGAAAATGAAGAGGGAAGAAAAATAATGGCGAAAGAAAAAACGGGCGAAATTTTCATTTGTATGAAAATGAGTTAAATTCATTAAAAAAAGACACCGAAATGTTGGCGATAACAAAATAATTGTTACCTTTGCGCTCAAAATGTAATGAATATAATAAAATAATGATATGACACTAGTCATCCTTGCCATACTGATACTGGCATATATTCTCATTGCAACCGAGAATATTACCAAGGTGAACCGTGCTGCCGTAGCCATCTTTGCTGGAACGGTAGGATGGGTTCTCTATATCTGTTTCGGTATGGACTTCGTGACCAGTGAACACTCTTCTGATTATTCACGCTATCTGAATCTCGGAATGTGGAACGAGATAGAATCCACCAGTACAACGGTGAAGTATTTTATTGCCCGTAACATCTTCCTTCCTTATGTGGGTAGAGCAGCAGAAATCGTACTCTTCCTGCTTGCCACTATGACGATAGTTGAAATTCTCAATAACAACGGATGCTTCGATTTCATACGCCAGTTGTTGCGTACCCGAAGCGCCAAGAAAATGCTATGGATTCTCGCTGCCGTAACCTTTGTTATCTCGGCAAATCTCGATAATCTTACTACAACAGTGATGATGCTTACGATGATGCATGGGGTAATTCCAAACCGTCGTCAGCGCATGGTGTATGGAGGTGCCATTCTTCTTTCTGCCAACTGTGGCGGAGCTCTTACCGTTATCGGAAATCCGGAAGGACTGGTGATGTGGAATATGGGTGCTGTAACGGCTACTCATTATTTCCTGTCGCTTCTGCTGCCATGTCTTGCAGCCTGGCTCATTCCGTTGTTGATGATGCAGCGCATGCTGCCTGAAAGAGTAGAGACAGAATGGATTGCTATGCCATACCGCGGGGATGATACCCGTCTCAATGTATGGCAGCGCTTGCTGATGCTCTTTGTGGGCATCGGTGGATTGTGGTTTATCCCTACCTTCCATAATATTACGAAATTAAGTCCTTTCCTCGGTGCGCTCTGCGTATTGGGCGTACTTTGGATTGTGAACGAGATATTCAACCGTAAACTCATGAATATGGATGCGATGGCTGACCGTCGTACTCCTAGAGTGTTCCAATACGGAGTCGTCCAGATGATTCTCTTCGTGATGGGTATCATGCTTGCCATCGGAGTGGTGAAGGAGACCGGCGCTTTTGACGATTTTTCTACTCTTCTCAACTCTGTCGGTATGGATGATAAGCGTCCTGGCGTGCTGTTGCATGGCGTCTTGGCTGGTATCATCAGTACTGTACTTGACAACTTTGCTACAGCCATGAACTTTTTCTCCCTTCATGATCTGGCAAATGTGAATGATCCTTCATTCAGCATGCTTACTGATTATCATACCAATGGTATCTACTGGCAGATGATTGCATATTGCGTAATGGCTGGTGGTAACGTTCTTGGTATCGGTACAATCAGTGGTCTTGCCCTGATGAAGATGGAACGTATGCACATGGGATGGTATTTCCGCAATATTGGCTGGAAAGCTTTGATGGGTGGCGTCATCGGACTTGCTATCCTTTGGCTCTCCCATATCCTGGTGGCTGGTGCCGCAAACCTAATTATTTAAATCGATAAGCCCAAACAAAGCAAGGGGTATACCCTTGGATACCTACTGTATATGTAGGGGTAATGGATGAAAAACATCATCCTGAGAGGATAATAAACTAACATTAAAAAAATATATAATATAATAAGGTATAGTTATGGCAAAGATTAAGACTATTGGAATTTTAACATCTGGAGGAGATGCTCCAGGTATGAATGCTGCTATCCGTGCGGTTACCCGTTCGGCTATCTACAACGGTTTCACTGTGAAAGGTATCTATCGTGGTTACGATGGTCTCATCAATGATGAAATTAAAACCTTTTCTACAGAGAATGTAAGCGGTATCATCGGCACAGGTGGTACGATGCTGAAGACAGCCCGTTCTAAGGAATTCATGACCGAGGAAGGTCGCCAGAAGGCATTTGAAACGATTCAGAAAGAGGAAATAGATGCGCTTGTCGTGATTGGCGGTAACGGTTCGCTGACAGGTGCAATGAATTTCGCACGTGAGTTTGATGTATGCTGCATCGGATTGCCAGGAACAATTGATAATGACCTTTATGGTACAGACAATACAATCGGTTATGATACTACGATGAATACCATCGTAGAATGTGTAGACCGCATCCGTGATACTGCGCAGAGCCACGAGCGTATCTTTTTTATCGAGGTGATGGGCCGTGATGCCGGTTTCCTGGCGCAGAATTCAGCTATCGCCAGTGGAGCAGAGGCAGCTATCATTCCAGAGGATTCTACCGACGTAGACCAGTTGGCTCAATTCATGGAGCGTGGTATCCGTAAGTCTAAGAAGAGTTGTATCGTCATCGTGTCAGAGAGTCCTAAGTGCGGTGCTCTTTATTATGCCGACCGTGTGCGCAAGGAGTTCCCTGAGTTTGATGTACGTGTATCTATCCTGGGTCACTTGCAGCGTGGCGGCCGTCCATCAGCCCGTGACCGTATTCTTGCGAGCCGTACCGGTTGTGGAGCCATCGAGGCTATCATGCAGGGACAGCGCAATGTGATGATTGGTGTACGCAATAACGAGGTGGTATACGTTCCGCTTTCTGAAGCCATCCGCTCAGATAAGCCATTCGACCGTAAACTCATCAAGGTTTTGGACGAGTTGAGTATCTAATTTATAGAGATTGGAGTAAGAAGAAGGGAGTTTGGACTCCTGACTTCTTGCTTTTGCATAGGAAAATGGTTTAAAGGGAACTAAAAATGGTTTAATAAGGTATAAAAGCCGAATAAAACTTTTAATTAATTTGTGGCTTCCATAAATTGTTGTTACTTTTGCAGCCAAAAATAATATAAATATATATAACATTTAAACTAATAAGCTTATGTCACAAATTAACGGACGTATCTCTCAGATTATCGGTCCTGTTATCGACGTTTACTTCGATACAAAGGGCGAGAATCCAGAGAAGGTGCTTCCTAAAATTTATGAAGCTCTGAAGGTAAAACGTCCAGACGGCCGCGAGCTTGTCATCGAGGTGCAGCAGCACATCGGTGAGGATACAGTTCGCTGTGTCGCTATGGATAATACTGACGGTTTGCAGCGCGGCTTGGAGGTTATCCCTACAGGTAACCCAATCCAGATGCCAGCCGGAGAGCAGATCAAGGGCCGTATGATGAATGTCATCGGACAGCCTATTGATGGTATGAATGAATTGGACATGAAGGGCGCTTATCCTATCCACCGTGAGGCTCCGAAGTTTGACGAACTTTCTACTCACAAGGAGATGCTTGCTACCGGTATTAAGGTGATTGACCTGCTTGAGCCTTACATGAAGGGTGGTAAGATTGGTCTTTTCGGTGGTGCCGGTGTAGGTAAGACGGTGCTTATCATGGAGTTGATTAACAACATTGCCAAGGGACACAACGGTTACTCTGTATTTGCCGGAGTAGGTGAGCGTACCCGTGAGGGTAACGACTTGATTCGAGACATGCTCGAGTCTGGCGTTATCAAGTATGGCGAGAAGTTCCGTAAAGCGATGGAAGAAGGTAAGTGGGATCTCTCACTTGTCGATCCAGAGGAACTTGCCAAGAGTCAGGCTACCCTGGTATATGGTCAGATGAATGAGCCACCTGGGGCACGTGCTTCTGTAGCTCTCTCTGGTTTGACCGTAGCTGAGGAGTTCCGTGATCACGGAGGTAAGAATGGTGAGGCAGCGGATATCATGTTCTTCATCGATAACATCTTCCGTTTCACCCAGGCTGGTTCTGAGGTATCTGCGCTGTTGGGTCGTATGCCATCAGCCGTAGGTTATCAGCCAACGCTGGCTTCTGAGATGGGTGCCATGCAGGAGCGAATCACTTCTACCAAGAATGGTTCCATCACCTCTGTACAGGCCGTTTATGTGCCTGCCGATGACTTGACCGACCCTGCTCCAGCTACCACATTTACTCACCTGGATGCTACCACTGAGCTTTCCCGTAAGATTGCATCTCTCGGTATCTATCCTGCCGTAGACCCGCTGGGTTCTACCTCTCGTATCCTCGACCCGCTGATTGTGGGCAAGGCACACTACGATTGTGCACAGCGAGTAAAGCAGTTGTTGCAGCGTTACAACGAGTTGCAGGATATCATCGCCATCCTCGGTATGGATGAGCTCTCTGATGAGGATAAGTTGACCGTGAACCGTGCACGCCGTGTACAGCGTTTCCTGAGCCAGCCATTCACCGTAGCAGAGCAGTTCACCGGTTTGAAGGGTGTGATGGTTCCTATCGAAGAGACTATCAAGGGCTTCAACGCCATCCTCGACGGTGAGGTAGATGACCTGCCAGAGCAGGCATTCCTCAACGTAGGTACTATCGAGGATGCCAAGGAGAAGGCTAAGCAGTTGCTCGCAGCAGCACAGGCGTAATCTTTAAATCCACGGCTTATGTTACAGCTAAAGATAGTATCTCCTGAGAAAGTAGTCTTCCAGGGTGAGGTAGAGAGCGTACTGGTTCCGGGAACCCTCGGCTCGTTCGAGATTCTCAAGGATCACGCGCCTATCATCTCTTCGCTCGAAGTGGGCAAGGTGGAATACACTACCAAGGAAGGCAAGCAGGTAATGAACATCAAGGGCGGATTCGTGGAATGTAAGAAAAACGAAGTAAGCCTTTGCGTAGAAGTTTAGATAAGTGATTAATTTTTAGTGATTAATTATTAGATAATGGAAAAAGACGAAAAGTTGCGCTTGCAGACTATCAGACAGGCGAGTATCAGGTATAAGCAGATTTCTTTGTGGCTTACAGCAGCAGTGGCTCTTGCCGTGCTCTTTGCCTGCAGATTATCTGCTCAATGCGATGATATGATAGCCCAGGTTGTTAACCCGCTGGTAGTGAGTGCGATATTCTCACTCGTTGCAAGTACTGCTTATGGTGAAGCATGGAAGGCTGTTGCAAAGTCATCGCCAGCCAATCTCGCCAAGTTCTACCTGGCAGCACTGGTCTTGAAGCTGATGGCAGGCACGCTGGTGTTCCTCATCTATGTGCTGGTATGCGACAAGCAGAACATTCTGGGCTTTACCGCCATCTTTGCCCTTTTCTATGTCGTACTTCTCGTGTTCGACTGCATCTACTTCGCTCGGGTAGAGAAAAAGAACCGTCTTTCATAAGCGGTTCTGAAACAAATAATTAATAAACAAAAGTAAGAATTAAAGAATATGAAACATCTCAAGCAATTCCTCTTGATGGCGATGCTGCTCTTCACGCTGGCACCTCTGCAGGTATCGGCTAAGGAGAACATCGATGTGAAAGAGATATTGTGGGGTCATATCAAGGATTCTTATGAATGGCATATCACCAAGGTGGGAGATCATCCCGTAGTGATTCATCTGCCAATCATCGTTAACACCACTTCGGGCTGGCACGTGTTCTGCAGCAGCGAATTCTCGGAAGAGAAGGATGCCAATGGAGACCGTCCAGGACCTTTCAACCTGGTGATCAAGAACGCTGATGCGCAGGCGAATCCCAACAAGATAGTAGAGAAGGTGGGAGGCCAGGAGGTTCGTCCGCTTGACATCTCCATCACGAAGACCGTTTGCGTGCTCTTCATCGATGCTATCATCCTGTTGCTCTGTGTCCTGATACCAGCCCGCTGGTGCAGGAAGCACAAGGTGGATGACCCTGCACCAAAGGGATTTGTGGGACTGATGCACATGTTCATCATGTCGGTATATACCGATGTAATCAAGGCTACGCTCGGTAAGGAGGCGCCAAAGTACGCACCATGGTTGCTTACTTGCTTCTTCTTTATCTTCGTGGCGAACATCATGGGTATCGTACCATTCCCTCCAGGTGGTGGTAACCTGACGGGTAATATCGCCTGCACCGTATTCTTCGGTGTAACGACATTCCTGATCACCAACTTCACCGGTACCAAGGAATACTGGAAGGATATCTTCTGGCCGGAGGTACCAACCTGGTTGAAGGTCCCTGTGCCACTGATGCCATTCATCGAGCTCTTCGGAATCTTTACGAAACCGCTGGCTCTGATTATCCGACTCTTCGCCAACATGATGGCGGGTCACGCCATCGCACTTTCGTTTGCGGCTATCATTTTCATCATGTTCAACATCAGTGAGAATGCTATCGCCAACTATGTGGCAGGTACGGGTATGACAATAGTAAGTGTTGCGATGAGCGCCTTTATGATGCTCCTCGAAGTTTTGGTAAGCTACATTCAGGCATTGGTATTCACCATGCTGAGTGCAGTATTCATCTCGCTGGCTCATGTAAAGTCTCATGAGGCTGAGCCAGAGGTAGTGAAGTAGTTTATAGATTACGGATCTAATTTCATTCAGATAATAAACAAAGAAAATATTAACAACTTAAATTATTAAGATTATGTTATCACTTTTATTAGCAGCAGAGATTGCAAAGTTGGGTGCCGCAGTAGGTGCAGGTTTGGCCGCTATTGGCGCAGGTATTGGTATCGGTCGCATTGGTGGCCAGGCTATGGACGCTATGGCTCGTCAGCCAGAGAAGATGGGCGACCTCCGTTCTTCTATGATTATCGCAGCTGCGTTGGTTGAGGGTGTTGCGTTCTTCGCTGTCATCATCGCCATCCTGGCAATCGTTATGTAATCATCTCATCTGTCACTATCATCTGCCCCGATAAAAGGAAGTCACAGGCATCAGTCTGATGTCTTTCCGGGGCATGATAGAGATGATTCTAGAGTTAGTTAAAATAAAACGTTTAAGTAAAACTTTAACCAGTATATATGGATTTATTAATTCCTGATAGCGGTTTGCTCTTCTGGATGACGCTGGTCTTCATCATCGTCTTCATCATTCTTTGGAAGGCTGGATTCCCAGCCATCATTAAGATGGTGAACGAGCGCAAGGCTTTCATCGATGAAAGTCTGAAGAAGGCTCACGAAGCCAACGAGAAGCTTGCCAATATCCAAAAAGAAGGTGAATCCATCTTGCAGGAAGCTCGCGAGAAGCAGGCTGCCCTCCTCAAGGAGGCTGCCGAAACCCGCGATGCCATTGTAGAGAAAGCACAGGATAAAGCACGCGAAGAAGGCGCACGTCTCCTCTCTGATGCCAAGAAGCAGATTGAGACCGAGAAGCAGAACGCCATTCGTGAAATCCGCGGCCAGGTAGCCGAACTCTCTGTTCAGATTGCAGAGAAGGTGCTCAAGGCTAAGCTCTCTGACGACAAGGCACAGATGGATATGATAAATCGACTGCTGGACGAGGTTTCTTCTGACAACAAATAGTAAAGCTTATGGATATAGGTGTAATATCGGTGCGTTATGCTCGTGCCCTCATCAAGGCTGCACTCGGCATGAAGCTCGAAGATCAGGTCTACCAGGAGATGCAGACGCTCTTTAAGAGCTACATCGACGTGCCTGAACTGAGATTTACGATAGACAACCCTATGCTTTCCAAAGACAAGAAAGAGGCACTTCTCATCACAGCCCTGGGCAAAGAGCCTACGGAACTGAGCAAGAAGTTTATCGCTCTCGTCTTGAAAGAGGATAGGGAGAGCACCCTGCAATTCATGGCTGCTTCGTATATCACTCTTTACAGGAAACAGAAGAACATCATCCGCGGTAAGCTGATCACCGCCACTGCCGTTGACGCCTCTACGGAGGATAAGATGCGCAAGATGGTGGAGCAGAGAACGAAAGGTACTGTGGAGTTCAAGACCGAGGTGAACCCTGAACTGATTGGTGGTTTCATCCTTGAGTATGATACTTACAGAATGGATGCGAGCGTAAAGACTAAGCTCAACAACATTCTGACACAGCTCAAAAAGTAGGAGATAAGTGAAGAGTGAAGAACGATGAGTGAATAATTCAAGTGCTTTACTCTTTATGAATTTCTAATTTTAAAATTTTAAAGTAAATAAACAATGTCAGATAAAATTAAACCAAGTGAGGTGTCTGAGGTTCTTCAGCAGCAGCTCCAGGAGGTTAATGGCTCTCAGCAGTTTGACGAGGTGGGTACCGTGCTTACCGTCAGCGATGGCGTGGCTCGTATCTATGGTCTGCGCAATGCCGAGGCTAATGAACTTCTTGAGTTTGAGAACGGAACCATGGCTATCGTCATGAACTTGGAGGAAGACAATGTAGGTTGTGTCCTCTTAGGTCCTACAGCTGGCATCAAGGAGGGACAGAGCGTGAAGCGTACACACCGTATCGCTTCTATCCGCGTAAACGACAACTTCCTCGGACGTGTCGTAAACCCTCTGGGTCAGGCTATTGATGGCTTGGGTGACATCGACCTCACCGATTCTTTCGAGATGCCTTTGGATCGTAAGGCACCTGGTGTAATCTATCGTCAGCCAGTAAAGGAACCTCTTCAGACTGGTTTGAAGGCGGTAGACTCTATGATTCCTATCGGTCGTGGACAGCGTGAGTTGATCATCGGTGACCGTCAGACCGGTAAGACTGCCATCGCAGTGGATACCATCATCAACCAGAAGAGTTTCTATGAGGCTGGCAAGCCAGTATATTGTATCTATGTAGCTATCGGTCAGAAAGCATCTACTGTTGCTGCATTGGTACAGAACCTCAAGGAGCATGGCGCCCTGCCATATACTATCATCGTAAGTGCTACCGCTGCCGATCCTGCAGCCATGCAGTATTACGCACCATTTGCCGGTGCAGCTATCGGTGAGTACTTCCGCGACCGCGGTTACTCAGCTCTCGTAGTATACGATGACTTGAGTAAGCAGGCTGTAGCTTACCGTGAGGTATCTCTGATCCTCCGCCGTCCATCCGGACGTGAGGCTTATCCTGGTGATGTGTTCTATCTCCACTCTCGTCTGTTGGAGCGTGCCGCTCGTATCAACGACCAGCAGGAGGTAGCCGAGCAGATGAACGACCTTCCAGAGTGCATGAAGGGTCACGTTAAGGGTGGTGGTTCTTTGACAGCCCTTCCTATCATCGAAACACAGGCTGGTGACGTATCAGCATACATCCCAACCAACGTGATTTCCATCACCGACGGTCAGATCTTCCTTGAGACCGACCTCTTCAACCAGGGCTTCCGTCCAGCTATCAACGTAGGTATCTCCGTATCTCGTGTAGGTGGTTCTGCCCAGATCAAGAGTATGAAGAAGGTGGCTGGTACACTGAAGATTGATATGGCTCAGTATCGTGAGCTGGAGGCTTTCTCAAAGTTCTCTAGCGATATGGATGCCGTAACAGCGATGACTCTGGACCGTGGCCGTAAGAACGACCAGTTGCTGGTTCAGCCTCAGTACCGCCCAATGCCGGTAGGCGAGCAGGTAGCTATTCTCTATTGTGGTGTTCACGGATTGATGCACGACGTGCCAATGGATAAGGTTCGCGACTGTCAGGATCAGTTCCTCGATGCTATGCGCAGCCAGCACGCTGATGTGATTGAGACTTTGGGCGATGGTAAACTCACCGACGATGCCATTAAGGCAGTCGAGGAGACCATGGCTAATGTTGCAGGACAATATAAAGCGTAATAGCCTATGCCGTCATTAAAAGAGATTAAAACTCGCATAGCCAGCGTTAACAGTACCCGTAAGATTACGAGTGCGATGAAGATGGTGGCTTCCAGTAAGTTGCATCATGCTCAGGTAGCTATCCAGAATATGCTGCCTTATGGAAATATGCTGGAACATATCCTCAAGAGTTTCCTGGTAAGTACTCCGAATGTCGACCATCCGTTGCAGTTGGAGCACAAGGAAATCAAGCGTGTAGCTCTTGTGGTATACAGTTCTAACAGCAGCTTGTGTGGTGGATTCAATTCCAACGTTATCAAGATGATGATGCATGCGGTGGACGAGTATAAGGCTCAAGGCATTGACGACATCACGGTATATCCTATCGGACGAAAAGTGGCAGAGAAGGCACAGAAACTGGGTTTGAAGATTGGCGGTAACTTTAATGATCTTGCCGATCATCCTCATGCCAGCGCCTGTGCAGATATCGCCCATTCACTTGCCAAGCAGTATGCTGCTGGTGAGCTCGATAAGGTGGAGATGATTTATCATCACTTTAAGAGTGCCGGTTCACAGATTCTGACCCGCAAGACTTTCTTGCCTATTGACCTCAGCACTGAGGCGATAGGAGTGGACAACGATCGTGACCTTACCTCTAATGTGGCTACGGCAAAGGCTCAGGAATATCTGCGCCAAAAGCAGGCTGAAGCTGACGGACGCCAGAGTTCTGAGGCAAAACCTCTGAATGATGACTTCATTGTAGAGCCAGACTTGGAGACTGTCTTGGGAGTCTTGATTCCTAAGCAGCTTCGTCTGATGATTTATACAGCGTTGCTGGATAGCCAGGCGAGTGAGCATGCTGCCAGAATGGTGGCCATGCAGACCGCTACGGATAATGCCGATGAACTCTTGCGCGAACTCAACTTGCAGTACAACAAGAGTCGTCAACAGGCCATTACCAATGAATTGCTTGATATTGTGGGAGGTAGCGTAAACAACTAAGTTTCCTTCCATCTGTATAATGTTTAATCGGGGTAAATCACTTATTGAAAGAGATTTATCCCGATTTTATGTTTTGTATGCAAATAAAACAGTAAAATTAACGAATATTAAGAAAGTAGCTTAAAAAACTAATTTTAGCTAAAGTTGCACTAACATTCTTTCGTTTTTTTTTTTTTTTGTTAACTTTGCGGCGCGTTTGAGAACTAAACCAGGAAATATGAGGCTTAGTTACCCAAATGGGATTGCGGGTACAGCATCGCCTGGATCAGGGTTGCTCCGAACGACAGAAGCTTTACGAGAAGTATACTGTCTCAATCTCCTTGCTGCTTGTGACGACTCGTTTCGACATAAGGGGGAAGAGAAAATGTGTCTGTATAAGAATACTTAAAATGAAAGAATGGACAATTCAATAAAAGATATCAATCATTCTCTAAGCATACAAGTCGAGACTCTTGGCGAACCAGCCGAGACAGAGGCATCATGGTATGCCATGCGCGTGTTCATGAACAAAGTGGCGCTTTGCCGAGACTTGTTCAACCTGTTCAACAACGTGCTTAAGGACCCTGCCCAGATGAAAAACACATTCCCCGAAGATATGATGGGCGATGTGATGGAATATTACGCCCCCTTCGTAAAAGAGAGACATGTAAACAGCCAAGGCAAGAAGATTGTGGTGGAGCGCCCACTCATACCCTCGCTTTTCTTCATGCGCAGCAACAAGCGACAGGCGCTATGCCTGGAGCGGGAACTGTGTGGCAAGGCAAGGCTATATCGCCATCTGGTGGACTTCGCCCCACAGCCCATCGCCATTCCCAAGCGACAGATGCAGATGTTCATGATGGTATCGTCGGGCGATCAGGAGGGGCTGGAATATTTCGAGGATGGAGCCTTCAACTGGAAGAAAGGTGAACGTGTCAGGGTTATCGACGGCAGGTTCAAAGGTCTGGAGGGCGAAATCAAGCGCATCAATGGCGACCATCGGCTCATCGTCATGATAGAGGGAATCTGTGCCGTCGCCACCACCTATATACCAAGATGTTTTCTAGAAAAAATATAAAATCATATGAAATATCGTAATTCATTGCTTTCTGGAGCTTTTTGTACGGGACTTCTTGTCCTGTCAGCTTGTGGAGCCCCACAACAAATAGCTTATTTCCAGGATTTTAACCAAAATCCTGACACGCTAATCAATCTGAAAAGTGCGGTGATCACCGCCAAGCCAACAGATAAACTCTACATCGGCGTGAAGAGCAAGGATCCACAGATCACACAGCTCTTCAACCTTACGGGAACCGCCACCAGCAACTCTACGTCGTCCATCGCCAAGGATGCCTATTATTATACGGTAGACAGCAAGGGCAACATCGACTTTCCTGTGCTGGGCACCCTGCATGTGGCAGGTCGTACCCGAGAGCAGATTGCCGAAGAAATCAAGAAAGTTCTGGTGGAGCGCAACTTGGTGAAGGATCCAGTGGTGACCGTCAGCCTGACAAATCTCCACTATTCGGTGATTGGTGAGGTGGCACGCCCTGGACAGTATGAAATCGAGGACGAGAAAGTGACTATTCTCGATGCCCTTAGCAAGGCGGGCGACCTGACCATCTATGGCACCCGTGAAGACGTGATGGTGTTGCGCCAGGAAAACGGCCACCAGAAGATATACAAGATCAATCTCTGCTCGGGAAACAGCGTGTTCAACAGTCCGGTATATTACCTGCAGCAGAACGACGTGGTTTACATCAGCCCCAACGAGACCAAGGCTCGCCAGAGCACGGTCAATGGCAACAATGTCAGGAGCACGGGCTTCTGGATTAGCCTTGCCTCACTTGCCACCAGCGTGGCGGTACTTATCAAGAAATAATGAAAGAGTAGAGTGAACATTCAACACTCAACATTCAACATTCAACATTCAAATTCAATGATTCAGAATAATCAAGCGACGATGCAGAATGCTTCGGGTCGTCGCCCCCAGCAGGCAGAAGACTTCATTCGTCTGCAAGACTTAATGTATCTGTGCCTTGTGCGCTGGCGATGGTTTGTTATCTCGCTCGTCGTCACCCTGGGCATAGCCACTTATTACCTCCTCTCCACGCCGGGTGTCTATCAGCGCACGGCATCCATCCTCATCAAGGAAGACGGCAAGAGCCAGAGCATCAACAGCGATGTGGCCAGTATGTTCTCCGACATGGGACTCTCGGGAGGCAAGTCGAACGTCAACAACGAGTTGATTGCCATCCAGTCGCCAGCCGTCTTGCTGGAGGCAGGCAAGCAGCTCAAACTCGACGTAAACTACAGTGAAGACGGTACCTTCCATCCTGTGGCTCTCTATGGCAGAACGCTGCCTGTAACCGTTCATTTCTATAGCTTGAACGATATGCAGAGCGCCAATTTGGATGTAGAGGTAAAGCATGGCAACCTGTTTTCCATCGTACATGTGAGTGGCACCGACAAGGCTGGAAACGAAGTGGTATCGGACGAGGAGGTACAGGGCAAGCTGGGCCAGACCGTCCGCACGGCGATGGGCTATGTATGCGTAGACCAGGCACCGGGCTATTCAGCCTTCGTCAATGGACATGAGAGCAGGAAACTGCATGTGACTCGCACCAACCTCTATGCCATGACCGACCATATCAAGGCGTCGCTCTCGGCAAGCATCAGCGAGGAGAAGGCAACAGTCATCGACCTGACCTATAAGGACCAGCTCACCCAGCGCGCCGAGGACGTGCTGAACACTATCATCTCCGTATACCGCAAGAACTGGATAGAGGACAAGAACCAGATGACAGTCTCCACCTCCCATTTCATCACCGAGCGCCTGGGCGTCATCGAGCGAGAACTGGGCGACGTAGACAATGACATCTCCTCGTTCAAGAGCCGCAATCTGCTGCCCGACGTAGAGACCGCCGCACAGCAATACATGCAGAAGAGCGGCGACGTAGACAAGCAGATACTCGAGTTGAACTCACGCCTCTCCATGGCACGCTACCTGCGCGACTTCCTGACGGGCAAGGTGGGCAAGAACCAGCTCCTGCCAGCCAATATCGGCATCAACAGCCCGGGCATCGAGCAGCAGATTACCGAATACAACAAGCAGCAGCTGGAGCGCAACAACCTGGTGGCTAACTCCAGCGAGCAGAACCCATTGGTGGCTGACTATGACCAGAGCCTCGCCTCCATGCGCCATAGCATCGTAACCAGTATTGACAACTTCGTGGTGACACTCAACTCGCAGCTTGGCAACCTGCAGGCAAACGAGGCGCAGACCACCAGCCAGATAGCCAGCAACCCTAGCCAGGCAAAGTACCTGCAAACAGTGGGTCGCCAGCAGAAGGTGAAGGAGGCGCTCTACCTCTTCCTCTTGCAGAAGAGAGAGGAAAACGAGCTTTCCAAGGCTTTCACCGCCTACAACACGCGCATCATCACCCCTCCAACGGGCGACATCAAGCCCGTGCAGCCTGTGCGCCGCAACATCATCCTCGTGGCTTTCGTTCTCGGAGTCCTGATACCTGTGGTAGTCATCTTTATCCGTGAGAACATGAACACGACGGTGAGGGGCAGAAACGACCTCAAGAACATCACCATACCATTCCTCGGTGAGATACCATACTGCATCAGTCGCAAGAACAGACCAACTCTCCTGCAGCGCATCCAATTCTGGAAGAAGCCGAAGGAGACGCGACAGATTGTGGTGAAGGCAGGCAAGCGCGACATCGTGAACGAGGCGTTCCGCGTGCTGCGCACCAACATGGAGTTTATGATAGGCACCCATCCCGAGCAGAACGTCATCATCCTTACGTCTTTCAACCCAGGCTCAGGCAAGAGTCATCTGGCAGGCAACATCGCCATGTCGCTCGCCATCAAGAAGAAGAAGGTGCTCGTCATCGATGGTGACCTCCGCCATGGTTCCACATCCATGCTCGTGGGCAGCCCTGGCGAGGGACTCAGCGACTATCTCAACGGCAGGACCGATGACCTGGAGGGCATCATCTGCCATGGCGAGGAGTATGGACTGGTGAAGGATTTCGACGTGCTGCCTATCGGTACCATGCCGCCTAACCCTACGGAGCTCCTCTTCACCGACCGTCTGGAGAAGATGATCAGGCAGATGAGGGGTGAGTACGATTATGTGTTCATCGACTGTCCGCCAGTGGAAATCGTGGCAGATACCCAGATTATAGAGAAACTTGCCGACCGCACCATCTTCGTGGTACGCTCGGGCTTGATGCAGCGCAGTATGCTGGGCGACATCGAGCAGTTCTACAAGGACAAGAAATTCAAGAATATGTCGCTCATTCTGAACGGAACCAAGGCTCAGGGCGGCCGCTACGGCCACTACTATCGCTATGGCTACCACTATGGCTATGGCTACGGCTACCACTACGGCTCCGACAAGAGTGGGGGGGCAAAAATAGGAAAGTAGAAAATTGGATAAAAGAATAGAAAAATATGAATATATTCCGTGAGGCGTTCCGTTGGATTTGCAATCCGACGGCAAGCAAGAAAGCACCATCAGAGAGACTCCCCGGCGGCATCGACTGGCACTGCCACATCCTGCCCGGCGTGGACGACGGATTTCAAGAGGTAAAGAAGTCGTTGGAAATGTTGTGTCTTTACGAAGGCGCAGGCATGAGGGATGTCTGGTTTACGCCTCATATTATGGAAGACGTACCCAACGAGACCACCCATTTGCGCCAAGTATTTGCCGACTTCCAGAAACAATATCAGCAGGACTTCGCCGAGCGAAACCCTGCTGACAGAAAAATGCTCCGGCTGCATCTCGCAGCCGAAAATATGCTAGATGCGCTCTTCGAAAAGCGCCTGAAGGCAAACGACCTGTTGCCGCTGGGCGAGGATGGCAAGCTCCTGTTGGTGGAGACGAGCATCTTCTCTGCCCCGATGAATTTTCATGTCCTCCTGGAGCGCATCAAGAACAAGGGCTACACGCCCGTGCTTGCCCATCCTGAGCGCTACCTCTATATGGAGAAGCGCGATTACGAGAAGCTCAAGTTGATGGGCATAAAGTTCCAGCGAAATGCGTTCTCGATAGATGGGCAGTATGGCAAGAAGGTGCAGAAACGATGCAAGTGGCTTATGAAGCACGATATGTACGACATGGTGGGCTCCGACATGCACCGCCTCGGCATCTTCTGGCAATACTGGTAGAATTAGAACTTAAGGTTAAGGTTTGATTACTGGGAATTTACTGGCAGCTCTGTACGCAGAATGCGCTAGCTACGGCGGTAAGTACGGTGATGATGAAATTGATCACCTTCTTGATGGTTTCTTTCTTCATATTTCAAATTAAAATTAAAAATTCAACACTCAACATTCAACACTCAACATTCAACATTAAGCATTAAAGTGGAAATTTTTTCGCTGCATCGAAGCAAGGGCATGCCTTCGGGGTGGTGCCCGGCAAGTCACGATGCCCCACTATCTTAGCCTGTGGGAACGTGATCTTGAGCTTGCGCAGCAGATTCCACATTGCGTCATACTGGGCCCGGGTAAGGGTGTCGGCAGGACGCCCCTCGTCATCCAGCCCGCCCTCGTAGCAGATGCCGATGGAGCAGCGGTTGTATGGGCGGGCATGTGAGCCCACCTCCAGCAGCTTTCTGAACTGCGTGATGCTTCCGTCCTTGTGGACATAGAAGTGGTAGCCCACGGTGCGGAATCCACGCTTCTTGTGGTCGCGCATCAGTTGCTTGTCGGTGTAGTTACGGTCGGCACGTGTTGCCGAGCAATGAATTACGAGAAAACGGACGCTCAGAGGTGAGTCCATCATCTCGCCGTTCTCTGTGTAGGCGAGCAGGAGATGCTCATTGAGCACCTCCTCGCCGCCAATCGTCATCGGAAATCGATCTTGTGTCATTTTCGGTCAATTGATTTTAAAAACTTGTTAAGGGGATTTTCAATCCCCGTTAAGTGATAACGGGGATTTGCAATCCCCGGTTACTCAAGTCCATCGCCTTCCGAACTGCTGCCTGGGTTAGTGGTAGAGCCAGAGTCGCTCTTGCCTGTATCTCCCGATGGTGTAGTTGTTTCGGTGTCGGTGGTGGTCGAAGACTTCTTTTTCTTAGCACCATACTTCTTCAAGTTGGCGTCGAGGTTGAGATTCACAGAGCGGAAGTCGCCCGTGGCGCGGGCTTTCATTCTCACTCCTTCGATGTTCTTAGATACGTTGAAGTCGTCGGCGTTCTCTGCACCCATCTTGTTCTTGATGCTGATGTAGAAGATGGCGAGGTTGTCGAGCTTTACATTCTTGCCCATGAGCAGGAGCTCCTTGATGTGGGTCACGGCATCGATGAGGATGCCCTTGATGGTCCCGGCTGAGAATGGAGAGTTGTGACCATGCATGTGGTCGGCGAGCTCATCGAGATCTACAGTTTCACTAATGTGGGGCTTGGCGTAGTACTTGCCATAAGCCTTCACGTTCTTCTTGTTGTTGTTCTTCTTTAAATCGTACTCAATCATAAGGCTAATAAATTGTTTTATGGTTCGTGTTTCATGTATTAAAGCGCTGCGCAGTGCTTGTTTCTTGTTTACGTTTGCAAAGATACGACTTTCAGAAGAGGCTTCTGTACGATAGGGGTGAGATAGGGATACGATGGGGCATAAAACTGGAAAACTCAGTATTATGGCTCGCCCAAATACTCATAGATGAGCAGCGTCTGGCGCATGGTGAAGGTCTTCGCCAACCGTTCGTAGCCCTCTCTTCGCAAGGCTTCAAGCAGAGGCGGACAGTGGTTTACCATTCGCATCAGGTGGTTTAGTGCCACGTGTTTCGACTGCTCCGGAAAGTAGAGCTTGGCAAGCTCGAATTTTTTGTATATCTTGATTTTCATATAGATTTGACTTTTATGAATCGCGGTAATAATACTTAGCGTTTCTCTTGATGATACTTAGCGTTGCTGGCAATGCTGGTTAGCACTTGCCAGAATGCTGCTTATTGTTGGTCAGAACCATTCTGGCTATCCGTAGCTATGGTTCTGTACGGTTTCAGGTACGTTTCTGCGCATTCGTTTGGGCTGCAGATCGCCTCGGTGTTGATTTCTCCCGGATTCTTCTCTATCACGAGCCATCCGTTGCCTTTGGCGCGGTGTACCTTCTTGAATCCCAGTCTCTGCATCACGGCGCTCAGATTCTGGTGACTCATGTTGCGGCTCAGGGCGGGACTTCCGCCTATGCGCTCCATGATTTCCGATGAATAGCGGAACTTTACATATTGAGGGGCGGTGTCTGATTTCGGCACCTTGTAGAAGCGCAGTATCTGGTCTTCCATGAAGTTGGAAACCATGAACATGCCGTTGTGCTCCCTCATCACGTCGATGTCGACGGTGGTGAGCCAGTATACCCAACCCTCTTCCTGGTTCTTCACCCGATTGGTTACCTCTTGTCCCAGAGCTACAGCCTGGGCATAGACGTGCTGGTAGTCGATGGGTGTCTCCCTAGGGCTCTCGATATTGTCTACGAACCATGGTGAGTAGCGGCGGTTCTCCTCGTCGGTGATGATCTGTATGCTGTTGCTGGTGCCACAGAGGGCACCACGGTGCAGCAGTTCCGAACGATACTTGTCGTAGGGGCGGCGGATGGAGAACACCAGCTTGGTGACGTTGCTCTTGAGGGCGCTCAGCCCCTTGCCGAAGGTAGACTCCAGCTCGTCGAGGCATATGAGTGCCTTGCTTGAGAAAGCCTCCATGAAGTCCTTGTCGGTATAGTTGGCGGTTGACTCGTTGATGAAGTACTGGCGCAGGCATGGTGGCAGGATATAATAGAAGAATGTGGTTTTGTTGATGCCACCCCTCCCGATGAATATCAGGATGGTCTGACTCACCACTCTCGGCGATACCCATGCCACCACCATCGATACGAGCCATTTCTTGAAGAAGTATCTGAACTCTTCCTGCGAGTGGTGGTAGCCAGGGCAATAGTTGATGGTTACCCGGTTGGCAAGCTCGTCGATGTAGTCGGTCTTTCCGTCCCATTTGGGCAGACTCCTGAGATATTCGTCGAAGGGATCCCAAGGCTCGCTGAAATCGCTGTTGATGATGGCGTGCAGCTTGATGGCGGTCACTTCGAGTCCCATCTCGTCCATCTGGGTCCAGATGGTGTTCTCTATGTTGTCGTCGATGCGGGTCCACTTATGGTATTTGCCTTTGATTATATCGCGGCTCAGCACCTCGTGAAATCCCGTCACCTCATTGTGGTGAAACTCGTATCTCATCGAGAGCCACTGCTTGATTACCTTGACTGTCGGCTTACCCGAGAAGCCCTCGCCTTTGCGGTAGAAGTGCCAGGTGCCTAGCTTCTCGGTGTGCTTGTAGCATGATTTCATCACGCTGTCAGCATCAGGATAGTCGGAGCTGAAGTTGCTCTTGGCGTAGGTCATTGCCTCTTCCTTGTCTATGCCATAGCGCACGCACACCTTGCCGAAGTGGAGCACATACTCGTTGTGAGCACCGCTCTCAAACTTGTAGCCCCACGTGTCGAGTAGCTTCAGTATGTGCTGCGCTGCCTCGTCCATCGTGGGAACCCCCTTGCCCGGTGCCACCATCTTCTGGCTGTTTCGCTTGCGCTTGCTGGCACGTTTGGCATATTTCGCTTCGTTGGCCTTCTTGGTGTAGAGCGCCTTCAGGTCGTGGGTGTCCAAGCCGAAAGGCTCTGCGTCCCAATGAAAGTAGGCGGTAGGGTCGTGGGCGAGTCCGCACATCCGGGTGATGTCTACGCATTGCTCGTCGGCAGGCACGCCTAGCAACTTACTGTAATAGCTCATCGCCTTGCGTATGATCACATCGAAAAGTTCCAGTGCGGTCACCTCGTCGTCATCTATGGGCAGGTATCTGGAGATGATGCGCAGACCCCGTTGGCTCACGGTGATGAACCTCATCATGGTGTGAGGGTCGGCGTCCGCCTTCTGTACGACCTCCTTCATCTTTTCTGCAGGAATCTTGTCGATATCCACGGCGATCATCTGGGTGGTCTTCACCACGTTGCGCAGTTCCTTGCCCCGTCCGTCCATGAGCACGGAGGTAGTGATGCCTGGCATCATCACCTTGGTTTGATGAGCGAGCTCGCTGCTGATGCGCATGTTCTTGCGGTAGTCTTCGGTACGAGCCTGGGTCATGGCGTCGAGGGTGATGATTCGCTGCAGTTCATCAAGACTGATGAGTTGTCTGCTTTCGCTGGAGGCGATAGCATAGAAGAAAGATGGTAATACCATTTCTTGTCTTTGTTGTTGTTCTTTTGTTGTCATTTTTAAGCCAATAATTAGAAGTTGATGTAAAATTGAATCATACAGATTCCGCCGCAAAGCTAAGCATAAAATTTGGCATTGAAAACAAAAAGTTCCGATTTTGGAACATAACATAAAATTTTCAGTATGTTTTTCAAAAAAATCAAAAGTGAAGTCATGGGAATCAAGGATTCCTACGACTACAGACGGACATGATTTCTGTCCACAAGTGTTTTAATCTTTTAGTCCACAACGTGTTCTGGGCTATGCGTGAAGAACTGAAGGAAGACCGTTTTGAGGGTGGTCTTACTGAGGAGGAGAAGCATTGGGCTTCCACCAAGTCAGCCATCCGCAAGGAGTTCCGGCTGTCTGATGCGTACACCAAGAGTCTGGAGGCGATGGACCGTGATGTTTCCATCGACGACTACTGGGGCGCGATACGTTGGATGGAGTCGTTGGTTGGCGAGGCTCACAGAGACGAGTTGCTTCGTCTGATTGACGGGTTGCTGGAACCATTGTCGTCGAAATGAGTGATTTTTAGATTAGCAAACAAAGCGTGAAGTGTGAATGGGGTATATGAACTTTAGCGTGAAAAGAGTGTTAAAAAGAAGGCATAACTATCTGATACCCTTTCTCTTTATCTTTTGCGCACGTTGTATATACAAAAGTTCTTATACACCCCCTTCACACCCACCCAAACATACAAGCAAGAAGAAGTGATCGTAAAAGTCTGTGAAAATCTGACCGAATAGGTCAAAAAATCTGTGTTCATCTGTGAAATCTGTGGGACTTCGATAATCCTCCGATTTGTTAAAATCCGGAATTTTCTTGGCTATTTCAGATATTTCCCTTATATTTGCAGCATGTAAACAATAAAAATGTACTCGATTATGATTAGTAAGAATGTTGAAAATATGATTCCAAAGATTCAGCAATTCTTTGGAAGCCAACCCATCAAGAAGGCTTGGCTCTTTGGTTCATGCTCAAGAGGCGAAGAGAGTATGGATAGTGATGTCGATATTCTTGTAGAGTATGATCGCCAGAACTCCAGAGTTTCATTGATGAAGATTGCTGCCATGATGCTCAATTTAGAAGATTTACTTCATCGTAAGGTAGATATGGTAGAAGCCAGTCGCCTCTTACCTTTTGCGTTAGACTCAGTAAATAATGACAAGTTCTTGATTTATGAGAGAAAAAGTTAAAGATAGAGGCAGATTAGAACATATTCTTGAAGCCATCAATGAAATTCAAGAGTATAAATCTCAATATACTTTAGAAGACGTTAAAAACAGCAAGCTTGTTTTTTACGGCTTTACGAAGTTTGTTGAGGTAATAGGAGAGGCTGTCTATATGCTGACAAAGGAATTTAGGGCTAGTCATCCGGAAGTTGATTGGCGTGTAATAGAAAAGATGCGTCATGTATTAGTTCATGGCTATTATACTGTAGATCCTGAAAGTCTTTGGGATACAATAGAATGTGATATCCCTGAGTTAAAGCCTTGGATAGAGAAATATCTGCAAGAACAACCAGAATAAAGTCTTCCGTCAGGCGTCAAACAATCGCAATTTTATTGCGTAAGCACTCTCAGCCAGCCCTTTAGGGCACAGGCTCCGCTGGCTGACCAAAACTCTGGCAGAGCTATAGCGTCGCCAGCTACATCCTTCCCTTCTGAGAAGGGAAGGCTTGGTTAGGATGTGGAGCTCCCTTTGGCTAAAGGGAGACGGAGGGATTCGAAAAAACTCTTATAATATCAAATTCAAATTAGTTTTACTCAATCAATATTCAGATAAGAATACCCTTAAAGCGATTCTTATCTGGCAGGGACTCTATGTCCTTAATTTCCGATACGAACCAATTATATAGTTAGAAATAACGAAAAAATATATAAAACGAGAAGTAGCTTAGTAGTGTGGGCGCTACATAATCACCCGCATCGCATCCTGTAGTTCTCATTCGGGAAGTAAGTCCCGAAAGAGGCTCAGGATGCTTATTATTCAAGAACTTAAAACAATGCGTGATTTTAATCAATTAAAAATTGCCGTAGCCGGAACCGGTTACGTAGGACTTAGTATTGCTACGCTTTTATCCCAGCATCATGAGGTAACAGCAGTAGATGTAATTCCCGAGAAAGTAGATAAACTGAATCATCATATATCACCGATACAAGATGAGTATATCGAAAAATATCTGGCAGAGAAACCTCTGCATCTCACAGCAACCTTGGACGGCAAGTCAGCTTATAAAGATGCAGACTTCGTAGTCATTGCAGCACCAACGAACTACGACCCAGTGAAGAACTTCTTCGACACCACTCATGTAGAAGAAGTTATCGACTTGGTCCTGGAGGTGAATCCCGATGCAGTGATGGTAATCAAGAGTACCATCCCGGTAGGTTACACCCGAAGCCTATATCAGAAGTATGCCCAGAAGGGAGTGAAGCAATTCAATCTCCTTTTCTCTCCGGAGTTCCTCCGAGAGAGCAAGGCACTCTATGATAATCTCTATCCAAGCCGTATCATCGTAGGCTATCCAAAGATTATCGAGCACCCTGAGTTCGCAGAAGAAAACGAGGCAATCAAGTCTGTAACCAATGTCGAGATGTTGAAAGATGCAGCCAAGACCTTCTCTCAACTTCTTGTTGAAGGTGCTATCGCATCACAGTCCGTAGGCAATTCAACACTTAACACTCAACATTCAACATTAGAAAACAAGGGCATCCCTTGTTTGTTTATGGGCATGAAGGAAGCAGAAGCCGTCAAGCTCTTCGCCAATACCTATCTTGCCCTAAGAGTAAGTTACTTCAATGAATTGGATACATACGCCGAAGTCAAGGGCTTGGATACCAAGGCAATCATTGATGGCATAGGCCTTGACCCACGTATCGGCACGCATTATAACAACCCAAGTTTCGGCTATGGTGGTTATTGTCTGCCAAAGGATACCAAGCAGCTTCTGGCAAACTATGCTGATGTTCCTGAGAACCTGATAGAGGCAATTGTAGAAAGTAACCGTACAAGAAAAGACTATATTGCAGATGCCGTGCTCAGAAAGGCTGGTTATTATAATGAAAATAGTAGCTATGATGCAAGCAAGGAGCACAATTGTGTGATAGGAGTTTATCGCCTGACGATGAAGAGTAACAGCGATAACTTCCGCCAGAGTGCCATCCAGGGTATTATGAAGCGAATCAAGGCAAAGGGTGCTGAGGTTATCATCAACGAGCCAACATTGGAGAATGGCAGTACTTTCTTCGGAAGCAAAGTAGTAAATGATATGGATGCTTTCAAGTCACAGAGCCAAGCCATCATTGCCAACCGCTATGATACTTGTTTGGATGATGTACAAGATAAGGTATATACACGAGATATATTTAGAAGAGACTAGTTATGGTAGATTATAATATTAGTCTAAATGGTAAGACCATCTTGGTGACAGGTGCTGCCGGATTCATCGGCAGCAATCTTGTAAAGCGCCTTTTTAATGATGCTAAGAACATCAAGGTAATCGGTATTGATAGCATTACGGATTATTATGATGTGAACATCAAATATGAGCGATTAAAAGAAATTGAGGCATTGGGTAAAGATTGGACGTTTGTTCATGATTCCATTGCTAATAAAGAAGTTGTTGAGAAGATTTTCTCTGAAAATAAAATCTCTTTAGTAGTCAACTTAGCAGCTCAGGCAGGTGTGCGCTATAGCATCACCAATCCTGATGCTTATATCCAAAGTAACCTTATTGGTTTCTATAACATTCTTGAGGCTTGTCGTCATCACGAGGTAGAGCACTTGATTTATGCTTCTTCTTCATCTGTTTATGGTAGTAACAAAAAAGTTCCTTATTCTACTAATGATAAGGTAGATAATCCAGTTAGTCTTTATGCTGCAACCAAGAAGAGTAACGAGTTGATGGCTCATGCTTACTCTAAGCTTTATAATATTCCTAGCACTGGTTTGCGTTTCTTTACAGTATATGGTCCTGCTGGTCGTCCAGATATGGCATATTTCGGTTTTACGAATAAACTGGTGAATGGTGAAACCATCAAGATTTTCAATTATGGAAACTGCAAGCGTGATTTCACTTATATAGATGATATTGTAGAGGGCATCGTAAGAGTGATGCAGCATGCCCCAGAGAAACAGAATGGCGAGGATGGCTTGCCTATCCCTCCATACAAGATATATAATATTGGTAACAGCCATCCTGAAAATCTTTTAGATTTCGTTACGATTTTACAGGAAGAGTTGATTCGTGCTGGTGTGCTTCCTAAGGATTATGACTTCGAGGCGCATAAGGAACTGGTGGCGATGCAGCCTGGTGATGTGCCTGTTACTTATGCTGATACAACAGCATTAGAGGAAGATTTCGGATATAGACCTAACACATCGTTGAGGATAGGGCTCAGGAAGTTTGCAGAGTGGTACAATGGGTATTACGAATGAAAATAGTGTAATTTTGATTATATATACAACATATAGTTATGAGCTACTGGCTTCTATCATATATGAAAAGTTAAGGAAGTTGTTATTCTCTAGACTAGAAGAAACAGCCTATCATGTTGTAAAACAATGTGTTAATAATATTATAAGAAAATATAGTGGCAAACTTAATTAATAAGAAACGTATAGCGCTTAATACTTTTTTCCTGTATTCCAAAACTATCATAACAATGTTGATAGCTTTGTATTCCACCCGATTGATATTGGATGGACTTGGAAACATGGATTTTGGAATCTATGGTTCGGTAGGTGGTGCCATAGTTATGCTTGAAGCATTAAATATAGCTATGGCACAGGCTACACAAAGGTTTATGAACTATAGTGAAGGGGCAGGAGATAAGGAAAAGTTATTGTTGATATTCAATAATTCTGCAATTATCCATATCGGATTAGGATTAGCTATCGTTTTACTTCTATTAGCTTTTTATTATCCTTTGTTTAATGGGATATTAAGCATTCCCAATGATAGGGTAATGGCTGCCAAAAGTATATATTTATTTTTAGTGTTTAGTACCTTTTTTACCATAATCACCGTCCCTTACGATGCATTGATTAATGCTCATGAGAATTTTCTCTATTACAGTGTTGTGGGTATTATTGTGGCTGTTTTGAAGTTACTTGCAGCTTTAGCTGTTATTTGGTGGTATGCAGACAAGTTGATTCTATATGGATTTTTAATGGCTCTTATTTCAGTAGTTAATATGTTAATAATGAGAATCTATTGCAAAAGGAAGTATGCAGAATGTTCCTTTCTACCTAAGCAGTATGCTGATCGTAAAATCATGAAAGAAATAGGTTCTTTTGCTAGTTGGAATTTCGTAGGTGCCTTGGCTACAATTTTTGGTAATCATGGTAGCACCATATTGATGAACCATTTTTTTGGTCCTATTCTCATAGCGGCTAAGAATATTGGTGATCAAGTTTGTAGCCAGGTGTCCATTTTGACAAGTAATATGACAAAGGCTTTGAATCCTGTCATCATGAAATTGGAAGGTGGAGGTGATAGAGAGGCAATGATTAACCTGACTTTGGCAAGTTGTCGTTATAGTTTTTTGCTTTACATGATTGTAGCAGTTCCTTTCTTGATGAATACAGAGTGCTTGCTTCGTTTTTGGCTTCATAAAGTTCCTGCATGGGCAGTCCTCTTTTGTCAGCTTCAGGTTGTCAGAACGCTTTTCGAACAACTATTTACTCCTTTACGTACAGCATTGGTTGCTCAAGGATCAATAAAAATATTGAATCTGTCGGAGTTGGTTCTTGGAATCCTTACTTTGGGATTGCTTTGTATATGCTATTACTTGGAAGCTCAACCAGCATGGCACTATTATATTTCAATCGCTTTATTAGTTTTCGTTTCTGGAGGAGTGAAGGTTTATCTTTGTAAAAGATTTTGCGGTTTACCTTATAGATTGTTTGCTACAACAATATTAGTTAGGGCATTTATATCAGTATTAGTGTTTATTATAGTCTCTTATATATATAGTGAAAATTTTGTATATTCATGCTTTTGGTCTTTAATCTTTGCTATAATTGTAGCGATTCTACTATATTTCCCTATTATGCTCAATCATGATGAATTGTACATAGTCCTATCTAAAATAAAAAAACATAAATTATGAATTTTTGTATTGGTGCGATAAATCTTATACTAGCATTTTTTATGCTATATATATGCATGAGTTATTGGAATAAGACAAAGTCTATAGTTTTGCAGGAAAGTAATAACTGCTATATTCTTGATTTTTTGTTTTCTATATGTTTTTTAAAATTAGGGTTGTATTATTTTATGCCATCTGTCACACATTTACTGACAGATTGGTCTGGTGTTTTGAATGCTAATGTTGATCCGATAGAAGTGATGTATATATACATCTTAGAGTTTATTTCTTACTCTATCTATTTTTATACGTTAAAAACATGTATTTCACATTATAGACCTAATTTGTCTATAGATTTATATGCTAATTCCAATTCGTTTGTTTCGTGTGTTCTAGTTGGGGGTATTTCGTTTTATTTGGGCACTTCTTTTATAAAGGAAGGTTCGATTATGGATTCCTTGTGGTTATTTGTTCCTTTTTTTAAAGGATGTTCTTTGGCGCTTTCAATATTTGTTTTAGTTAATGGTAAACAAGTATTTAATATTTTAAATGTCTGCTTAGCAATTTGTTTGCTATGTATATATTCGTTTTATGCAATCTCTGTTGGAGTAAGAAGCCTTATCTTTTGGCCTTCATTATTATTTATTTATTTTAGTTTTGTTTTTAATAAAAAGAGGTTGAAAGTATTTCTTCCTATGGGGATCGGCGGATTAGTTTTTTTAGGTGTATTTCAAAATGTTTTAGTTAGTCAGAGAGGTAACATAAACAAAAACGCTTCAACGATAGAAAGAGTTTCCATAATGACAGACTCTCATACTAAGAGTCGCAGTATATCTTTGTTTGATGAGGTCGATTCGCGATTTGGCGCAATGACTACTTATGGAGTTGGATATTTACGATTGGCTCACGATGAAAAATATGCAGGTCTAGAACCCGTGATCAATTCTTTGTATGCCCCAATCCCTCGTGCTATATTCAAAGATAAACCCGTACCATGTAGTGTAGATGGAACTGAGTATGGCCAGGGTATGTATATGGGAATGGCAGCAGTAACACATAATCCATATTGTATGACTGAGCCAACGACTGCAGGTCATGCGTATTGGGAATTAGGAATCTTAGGTGTACTCTTGTACAGTATAATTCCTGCGATTTATGTTTATTGGTGTATGGTGTTTTTCTCAAAGTTTGGTTTAATTTCATTACCTATCTTTTATGGTATATTCAAAGGCGAATTTTTGGAACCAAAACTTTGGGTATCAGCAATTGTTTTGCAATTGTTCCAATATAATTTGCCTAGTTGTATCTTTTATATACTATACAAAAAAATAAACAAAAGCTTTATTACTCATGAATGGTAGAATAATATGGCAGGACAATTTAAAGGGAGTTTCGACTTTACTTGTTGGCTTAAGGCATATTTTTTATCTTTAAAAATCTTTTTTAAAATGAAGACTATAATGTTATCTGGAGGTTTGGGAAACCAGATGTTCCAATATGCTTTCTATCTCTCTTGCAAGGCAAAGGGTATGAAATGTAGAATAGATGTTTCGACTTATAAAATGGCAAGAATGCATAATGGTTATGAGTTGAATAGAGTGTTTTGCATACAAGAAAACATTAAAAAATATTCTCCTGTAAGATTGTTTTACTACAGGCTTCTATACCGATTAAAGCCTATTTTCCTAGTTAAGCAAGGTCCACAATATATATATATAGATAATGTTTTCAGAGATAAAAGACCTTATCTAATAGGTGATTGGATTCATCCTGCCTATTTTGGTGGTATAGAAAAGGAGATTAGACAAACTTATACTTTTCGAAACATCAGTAAGGAAAACTTATTTTTGGGAAATAAAATGAAAACTGAGTGTTCTGTGTCTATACATATAAGAAGAGGTGATTATCTGAAAATTCCTAATTATTGTGTTTGTGATGACGAGTATTATTCAAAAGCAATATCTTTGATGTGCGAGAAAATAGAGAATCCCTTTTTCTATATTTTCTCTAATGATCCAAAGTGGTGCAAGCAATTCATGGATAAGTTTAAAGTAAGCTATCTTGTAGTAGAAACCAATCAGGGTTTGAACTCTTATCAAGATATGTACTTAATGACTCAATGTCACCATAATATAATTGCCAATAGCACTTTTTCTTGGTGGGGTGCATGGCTTAATGGTAATCAAGAAAAAATCGTTGTTGCTCCCAAAAGGTGGTTTAGAAATAGCAAGAAAAATGCAAACTGCAAGGGATGGTTATTAATTGATAATGTATAATTAACATGAATAATAATATTATAAATCATCTTTTCTCTAAAGATGGTGCTATCTGGTTTTTGTATTACTTGATTAATGCGACACCTTTAAAAAAGTGCGTACCTGACAAGTGGTACTTAACTATACAATATCGCTGCTTTTGTGGCAAGTTTATTAACTGGAAGAATCCAAGAACTTTCAATGAGAAGCTACAGTGGCTCAAGGTGTATAATCGCAAACCTGAATATACTATGATGGTAGACAAAGTGAAGGTGAAAGACTATGTGGCTCAAAAAATCGGCGAACAATATGTTATCCCAACTCTTGGTGTATGGGACAAGCCTGAGGATATAGACTTTGATTCCTTGCCTGATCAGTTTGTCTTGAAGTGTAACCATGATTCTGGAAGTATTTGTATTTGTCGAGATAAAAAGACTTTTGATAAGTCAAAAGCGGTTAGCAAGTTAAAGGCAGCCATGAAGCGAGATATGTATTGGGATGGCAGAGAATGGCCATACAAGAATGTTGAGAAAAAGGTCTTTGCAGAGAAATATATGGTTGATGAAAGTGGAATTGAACTGAAAGACTATAAGGTTTTCTGTATGAATGGAGAGCCAGAGGTTATAGAGGTCGATTATGGTCGATTTACTCAGCATATGAGAAACATCTATGGCAAGTCTTGGAACCTATTAGAAATGGAAATTCTATATCCAAAGGATTCCTCTCATATCATACCGAAACCTGAGAAACTGGATGAAATGTTAAATTTAGCAAGAACACTTGCTAAAGATATTCCTTATATAAGGACTGATTTCTATAGTATAGATGGAGCTTTGTATTGGGGTGAATTAACTTTCTATCATGGTTCTGGACTTGAGCCTTTTCATCCCGAATCATGGGATGAAAAGCTAGGAAAACTCATCGTTCTACCCCCCCCCATATCTCGGATACCTTATAGTAAATGAGGGCTACACTCTATCACTTCATCTCGATTCAATAGCAGAAAATGACCTTCGTGACTACAAGTTTTTTTGCTTTGGTGGTGTACCTACATACAGTCAAGTCATCTCCGATAGAAACACAGACGAGAAAATTGACTTCTTTGACATGCAATGGGGGCGCTTGGTCGGCTTGGTCGGCTTGAATGATAGCGTTCATAACAGTGAGCAAGACATACCTTGCCCTGATAGTTTTTCGGAAATGAAGTCGTTGGCGGCCAAGCTAGCCAACAAACTTCCTTTCGCCAGAATAGATTTTTATGAGATAAACCATCGCCCTTATTTCGGCGAGATAACTTTCTTCCCGGCTGATGCTCTTGGCTCTTTTAGACCGATGGATTGGAACGATAGAATGGGAGAAATGATAAGTCTCAATGCGTAAGAAATAATAATGTGAAACAAATTGTAAAGAATATGAAGATTAAGAAATTTATCAAACAACTATATATTGGGCGTTTCTGCTCTATTTACAGTAAGCAGTATGCTTATATGCTGAAAGTCAATAACATCCCTAATTCCTCTAGCCCAGGTGAAGAAAAATGGGGGGGGTACTGGAAGACCTTGGGAGTAAATCCATTGAAGGAAACTTACAGGGTGTTTTATCAATATATGGGCGATGATTTGAGAATTTTACCTGAAACAACTTGCCATTACGTGATAGAACCCATATTGAATCCAGAGAAGATGGTGGGATTCTATTCTGACAAGAACTTCTTCGAGAGAATTTTACCTGCGGGATTCTGCCCAAAGACTATACTGAGGAAGATTCAGGGTCATTATTACGACTGTAATTATCAGAGAACTGATATAGACTCCAAGACATTGGATTCTCTCCTTGATAACTGTTGCGCAGATAAAATAATCGTCAAACCTTCCATAGAATCCTGTTCTGGTAATGGAGTGGAGTTGTTCTGCAAGCATGATGGTGGCTTTATTCATGCTAAGAATAATGGAAGACTTACATACGACTGGTTGGAGAAAAATGGAGGCAGCGATTTCATCTTGCAGGAGGCTATCGTACAATCTGACTTCATGAGCCAGTTTTGCGATACTTCTGTCAATACCTTACGCCTCGCCGTCTATCGTTCGGTTAAAGATGAGGAATGTCATGTCATTGCTTCTGTTATGAGAATAGGCTGTAAGGGTAACTATGTTGATAATGGCCATGCTGGAGGTAGATTTGTAGGTATATCTAAAAGTGGTAAGATGTGTAATGTTGTCTTTGATCAGTATGGTGTTAAGCAAAATGTCTTCAATGGGGTAGATTTCTCCAAGTATAATTTTAACGTGCCCAACTGGGACAAAATTGTTGGCTTTGCCAAGGAAGTAGGGAAATGTGTGCCGCATCATCGATTGTTGGCACTGGATGTTGCCATCCAAAAGAATGGCGAACCAATCCTAATTGAATATAACATAAATGGTTTCAGTATGTGGCTTTTCCAATTCACGGGACAGCCAGCTCTGGGTGAATATACGGAAGAAATCAAGGAATATTGTGAGAAGCATTTGAGCGACAACACGCTGGCTTTATATATTTAAAAAACAAGATGGTAAAAAAAAGACTGGAATATGTTGATGCCATTAGTGGAATCATGATTCTACGTATGGTATATACACATTGTTGCGAATTTGCCTCCGTTAATGACCATGACGTGATTTATAACTATTTAGGCTGTTTTTTGTTGTGGTTCTTCTATAAGGGGGGGGGGTAATGAACAAGCCTGTAAAAATGAGGCAAGCTTTAGGTAAGGGATGGGATAGGTTGTTGCGACCTTTCATCATCTGGTCTGTGGTTGGTTTATGCTTGGATGTGGCTTTGTTTGGAGTTGATAGAATTATAGACTTAGGTTATTATCAAGATAATGAAATAATAAGAAGTGTGGGTAGTTTGTTGCTTAATGGCTCGGTACATGGCAATATGCCGGCTTGGTTCTTATTGACTTATTTCATAGTAAAAGAGTTGTATGTCTGGGTAGATGAGAAGCATTCTTCTTGTTTGTCGTTTTGTTCGTTGGGCATAGCGTTGGTCTTGCCTTTTGCATTGCAACAGCTTAGTTTTCGCTATCCTTATTATTTATGCAATGTCTTTATAGGTTATGCGGCTTTTTGTCTTGCATCCAAGTTTGCGGCTCGTTTTGCTGATGTTGGCTCTTTTCGGAGGATTCTGCTTGGTGTTATTGTAGGCATATTCATTCTCATACCTTTAGTGCAACCATGCTCTTATGATATACGGACCAATACAATTTATGCAGGCTACTATCCTTTATGGTGGCTATGGGTATTGTCTGCTTGCGTAGCTATATCCTATTTGTTTCGACATAGTCAATACCTAACTCGGATTTGTAAGCATGTAGGATTGACTTGTGTTGGTGAGAAATCCATGTTTATCTTGTGTTACCATTGGCCGGTTCTTTTGTTTTTGGACTTTACGAGGAAGGCACTTTGGAGTGGACTTTCCCATGAGTGGCTTTTGTTGTATTACGGAGTTGGACTTCTTATTTTGGGGGTTCCATTGTACTTCATGATCAGTCAATCAAGAATGAAAAAATATTTATTATGAAGATTTTGTTAGTAGGTTCGTTTGGACAACCGATGTATGCACCTGCCTTCCTCTCAGGATTTAAGAGTCTAGGTCATGAGGTGAAGTTTGTTGACTATGATGACTATCTTTATCATGATAGTTGCATCAAACACATCTTCTCAAGGTTGCAAACACGTTATCATTATGGTTTGAAGTTATATTCCTATAACCACGATATTTTGAAAATGGCAGAGATGTTGAGTCCTGATTTCATCTTTCTGTATCGCTGTTATAATATCTGGCCAAGTACCATCAAGAAGTTGAAGGCAAAGGGTAACTTTATTTTTACTTACAATAATGACGACCCATTTAAAACGATTCCAAGCAATGGGTACTATCGCCATTTTAGGTCGATTATCCCTCTGGCAGACGTGAACTATGTATATAGGAAAAAGAATATACTAGACTATGAAAAGGTGGGAGGTAATAATGTGAGAATCCTCCTGCCATATTTTATTGCTAAGGATAATTATAAAGAAGCGTGCGAGAAAGACATTTCTATTTCTTTTATTGCTCACTTTGAGAATGATGGACGTGACCAATATATCAAGGCTCTGGTGGATGCAGGCTTGCCAATAACTGTTTTTAATGGTGACTCCTGGGAAGAGGCACCACTCTATGAACAGATAAAAGACGTAATCAAACCTGGTAAGCGTGGCAAGGAATATAACCATACAATCAACAGGTCGCAAATCTGTCTGGTGCTTTTCTCTAAGTGGAACAGTGATACTTATACCAGGCGTTGTTTTGAAATTCCTGCAACTCAGACTCTCATGTTGTCTGCCTACACTGATGATATGGACAAAATGTTTCCTGAAGATGAATGTGCTGTCTATTTTCGTGATGAACAAGAATTGGTGGCTAAAGCAAGATATCTTTTAAAACATCCGGATGAAATTAATCGTATAGCAAAAAATGGTTATAAAAGATTGAATGAATTAGGAGGATCGGAGGTTGATCGATGCCGTGAAATAGTACAATTATATTTAGATGTGAAAAATGGATAAAAAAAGATTGGTTTATCTAGATTTATGTAAGGTGTTGGCTATGTTTCTTGTAGTTTGGGGACATGCTATCCAGCATTTTATTTATGGAATGGAAGGGTTTGCACATGATGCGGTGTGGCGATCTATTCAAAGTTTTCATATGCCGTTGTTCATGATGATAGCTGGATATTTTTCTAGCTCTTCTATGAAACTGTCATTTTGGGATGTAGTGAAGAAGAAGGCAAAACAGCTTATACTGCCTTGTGTGTCGTGGGGAGTGTTATCGTTTGTTCTCTTACATTTTACATTAGGTAATAATTTATCTTTTCTTACATCTGTCATTGAGAACTTTTGGTTCTTAAAGAGTGTGTTTATTTGTTATTTGTTTGGTTGGATGGCAAATGCAGCGAAAGATACTCTTAAATATGGTGGGGCATTTTTACTCATATTATTTGTAACTCTTTTTATGGGAAAATATGATGTAACAAGAATGTTCCCATGCTTTCTTGCGGGAATGTTGTTAAAGCAAAAAGGTTATAGATGGATAGAAAAGGAAAAGTTTTTGTATGGGAGTTTTATGGTTTTCGTCGTACTTTTGATATTTTGGAATATTGATGAATCCATTTGGCTGCGATTTGGTTCTATACAAGAATGTTTGCAAAAGACTTTCGGATGGGGAGAATATGTTTATAAATATATTTTTCGAATAGCCGTAGGTTTGGCTGGAAGTTTTTTTATCATGAGTCTTATTTATTATATTTGTCATAATTGTCAATCAGCTTTCTTGCAAAAAGTCTCGAAAGCGGGACAATATACTTTAGGTGTTTATATATTACAAACATTCTTGCTTGAAAGAATTATGGCAAAGATAATACATCTAAATAGCAACAATTATGAAATAAACATATTAATACTAACTCCGCTTTTAGCTTTCTTAGTTTTTGTGATATGTGTTGTTGTCGACAGACTGATATCCAAAAGCAAAATTCTAGGAAGCTTATTGTTTGGAAAAAAATAAACTATATATAATGAGTAGTAAATTATTTTCGATTTGTATCCCAAGTTATAATCGTCCTGCAGAAGTAAGACGATTATTGGATAGTATAGATACCATGTATGTAGATGGTATAGAAATTGTAATATGTGAGGACAAAGCTCCTAAAAGACTGGATGTCCGTAAGCAGGTAGAAGACTTTAAGAGTCGTAGCAAATATGATGTGGTTTATGTTGAGAATGATGAAAATTGTGGCTATGATTGTAATCTTCGAAATCTCATCAATAATGCAAGTGGCGAATTTATCCTTTTTATGGGTGACGATGACCTTTTTGTGCCTGGAGCATTAGATAAATTTTATGATTTTGTATATAAGCATAAAGACTGTGGGTATATTTTGCGTTCTTACAGAAATAATTATGCAGATGGAAGTCATCAGGATTTCAGATATTATAGTTGTGATAGACGATTTGAAGCTTCTGATGAAACATATATGGCAATGTTCGATAAAAGTGTATTTATTTCAGGCTTTACAATAAAAAGAGAATTTGCAAAGCAGTTTGAAACAGAACGTTTTGACGGTTCGCTTCTGTATCAGCTTTATCTTTTGGCAGAGGTTTGCCGAATCTATCCATCTGCTTACTGTCATACTATTATAACGCAAGCTATTGAAGGTGGAACTCCATACTTTGGCAAGAGTAAAGCAGAGCAGGGATTATATGTTTCTGGTTCTAATCCAATGAGTAATTCTCTTACCTTTATGGGCTGGTATATAAAACTCATAGATTATATTGCAGAAAAATACCATAATGAAACAAATAAGATAATTAAGAATAATATGTCTAAGTATTCATATGGCTTCTTGAATTCTCAAAGAAAGAGTGGTATTAAAGTTTTTACGAAGTATGCTATAGAATTAAAAAAAATGGGATTGGCTTCTTCTGTTTATTTCTATATTTACTATATTGGTTTACTCGCATTTGGTGTAAAGGGGTGTGATAAATTGATTGCTGTTTTGAAAAAAATAATTGGTCATAGACCGCAATTGTGATAACAGAAGATGAAACAAAAGACTCTTTTACAAATTAATGTTACTGCTAATTGGGGGTCAACAGGTAAAATCGCAGAGGAAATCGGAAAGGCTGTAATGAGACATGGCTGGAAGAGCTATGTTGCTTATGGAAGATATGCTAATCCGTCGGCTAATAAACTGATTAGAATAGGTAATAAATTTGATACATATTTTCATTTTGGAGAACAGTGCATATTTGATAATGAGGGGCTGTGCTCGCGTAGAGCTACTCAACATTTTATCGAAAAGATAGAGGAAATCAAACCAGATGTTATACAGTTGCATAATATTCATGACCATTACATTAACTATCGTCTGCTTTTTAAATATTTGAACGCTTCTGGTATTCCCGTTGTATGGACATTTCATGATTGTTGGGCTTTTACTGGACATTGTTTTCATTTTGTGACAAAAGATTGTTTCAGATGGAAAACAGGTTGTCACGATTGCCCACTTCGTGATAATCCTCATACATTACTTGATAGGTCTAAAGTTCATTGGCTTCTGAAAAAGCAATTATTTCAGGATTGTAAGAATCTTTCAGTAGTTGCTTGTTCTCAATGGATGGCTAATTTTGTAAAAGAGTCTTTTTTACAAGATAAGCGAATTGAAGTTTTTAGGAATGGTATAGATTTGAATGTTTTTCGCCCTTCAAATTCTTTGTCAAGGAATAATTTATTTCGTGTTTTGGCCGTATCAAATGTTTGGAATAGTGATAAGGGATTTAATGATATCCTTCAATTGAGAAAGCTGTTGTCAGATAGTTATGAATTAATTATTGTAGGCCTAACTGAAAAGCAAGTAAGAAAACTACCTAAAGGTATTACGGGAATAGAAAGAACTCAAAATGTAGAAGAATTAGTGAAACTTTATTCAACTGCAAATGTTTTCATTAATCCAACCTATGCTGATACGTTTCCAACTGTGAATTTGGAGGCTTTAGCATGTGGAACGCCTGTAGTTACCTATCGTACAGGAGGAAGTCCTGAAGCTGTTGATGAAAAAACGGGTGTTGTAATAGAACAAGGTGATGTTTCTGCGCTAAGCCATGCTATAGAAAGTATCTGTAAAAGAGATAAGGTATACTATACAGATGTTTGTCGGGAAAGGGCTTTGAATTATTTCAGCAAAGACGATAGATTTGTGGATTATGTTCATTTATATGAGGACTTGTTGAAAGGAAATCGGTGATAAAAAATCTTAAACAGTTTGGTTTATCTTGATAGTTTTTATTTAGATTTTAAATTAAAATAAATTTAATATGTCAATATTTAAAGACAAAACCCTGTTGATTACAGGGGGTACAGGTTCGTTCGGCAATGCCGTTCTGAACCGTTTTTTGAGAACAGATATCGGGGAAATCCGTATTTTTAGTCGTGATGAGAAGAAACAAGATGATATGCGCCATGAATATCAGGCAAAATTCCCAGATGTGGCACATAAAATCAAGTTCTTCATAGGGGATGTGCGTAGCTTGCAGAGCTGCCGCAATGCGATGCCAGGTGTTGATTACATCTTCCATGCAGCAGCATTGAAGCAGGTTCCTTCTTGTGAGTTCTTCCCAATGGAGGCTGTAAAGACCAATGTTGTTGGTACAGACAATGTGTTGACTGCAGCTATTGAAGCCGGCGTTGGTGCTGTTATCTGTCTCTCTACAGATAAGGCTGCTTACCCAATCAATGCAATGGGTATCACCAAGGCTATTGAGGAGAAGATTGCAGTAGCCAAGAGCCGTTACTCTGGCAAGACCAAGATTTGCTGCACACGTTATGGTAACGTGATGTGTTCTCGTGGTTCAGTAATCCCTCTCTGGATTGAACAGATTCGTGGTGGCAACCCTATCACATTGACAGAGCCTAAGATGACTCGTTTCATCATGTCTTTGGAAGAGGCTGTTGACTTGGTCCTCTTCGCATTTGAGAATGGACATAATGGTGATATCCTCGTTCAGAAGGCACCTGCTTGTACCATCCAGACTCAGGCAGAGGCAGTTTGTGAACTCTTCGGTGGCAAGAAGGAGGATATCAAGGTAATCGGTATTCGTCATGGTGAGAAGATGTACGAGACCCTGTTGACCAAGGAGGAGTGCGCCAAGGCTGTAGATATGGGTAACTTCTACCGTGTTCCTGCTGATAACCGTGACTTGAACTATGATAAGTTCTTCCGTGAGGGTGATGCCAAGCGTGTAACCATCGAGGAATTCAACTCAGATAATACCTATCGCCTGAACCTGGAGGAAACCAAGGACAAGATTGCTTCTCTGGAGTATATCCAGCATGAGCTTTCTGGTGAGGGTAACTTCGTTCAGTAATCAAGATAACTTATGAAGATTCTTGTAACAGGTGCAAAAGGCTTTGTTGGTAAAAACCTTTGTGCCGCATTGAATAATATCAAGGATGGAAAAGACAAAACTCGTCCTTCATTGGTAATCGATGAAGTATATGAGTATGATCTCGATTCTACCTTAGTGGATCTGGACTCCTGGTGTAAGGATTGTGATTTCGTATTCAACCTGGCTGGTGTCAATCGTCCAAAGGATAACTCCGAGTTTATGAAGGGTAACTTTGGTTTTGCCTCTACACTCCTTGATACATTAAAGAAGTATAAGAATACCTGTCCTGTCATGCTCTCTAGTTCACAGCAGGCTTCCCTGACCGGACGCTTCGGCAATAGTGAGTATGGTAGAAGCAAGAAAGCAGGTGAGGATTTGTTCCTGGATTATCAAAGTGAGACAGGTGCCAAGGTTCTGGTATATCGTTTCCCGAATCTCTTTGGTAAATGGTGCCGTCCGAACTATAATTCTGCTGTTGCAACATTCTGCAACAACATTGCCAACGATTTACCGATTCAGGTAAATGATCCTTCTGTAGAACTGGAATTGCTTTATATTGATGATCACGTAGCCGAGATGCTTGATGCATTGGAGGAGAAGGAGCATCATTGCGAGTTCGAAGGCTTGGAAGTTGTTGCCGGTCCTTTGGGTAAGTACTGCTATTGTCCCATCACGCACAAGGCAACTCTGGGAGAAATCGTAGATTTGATTCATCAGTTTGCTGAACAGCCAAAGACCTTAATGATTCCGGAGATACCAAATGGCAGTTTCCCCAAGAAACTCTATTCCACTTATCTCAGTTATCTTCCAAAGGAAAAGGCTATTTTTGATCTGAAGATGAATGTTGATCAGCGTGGTTCCTTCACCGAGTTGGTTCATACCTTGAACTGCGGACAGGTAAGTATCAATATCTCTAAGCCGGGTATCACCAAGGGGCAGCATTGGCACAATACCAAGTGGGAACAGTTCATCGTTGTATCAGGTCATGGTTTGATTCAGCTCCGCAAGGAAGGTACCGATGAGGTGCTTAACTATGAGGTGAGTGGCGATAAGATTCAGAGCGTTATCATGCTTCCTGGATATACACACAACATCATCAATCTTTCAGAAACAGAAGATCTGGTCACCGTGATGTATTGCAATGAAGTCTTTGATAGCAGCAAGCCTGATACTTTTTTTGATCCAGTAGAAAAAGATTAATATGGAAAAGCAACCAAAATTTGATTATTCAGATATTAAGTGGCAGGAGAATGGCAAGTTGAAGCTTGTTATCGTAGTAGGTACTCGTCCTGAGATTATTCGTCTTGCTGCCGTTATCAACAAGTGCCGCAAGTACTTTGATGTGATTCTGGCACATACCGGTCAGAACTATGATTATAACCTTAATGGTATCTTCTTCAAGGATTTGAAGCTTGCAGAACCAGAGGTGTATATGGATGCAGTGGGTGATGATCTGGGAGCTACATGTGGTAACATCATCAATTGCTCTTACAAGCTCTTTGCCCAGACTAAGCCAGATGGAGTACTCGTATTGGGTGATACCAATTCATGCCTGAGCGTGATAGGAGCCAAGCGTCTTCATATCCCAATCTTCCACATGGAAGCTGGTAACCGATGCAAGGACGAGTGTCTTCCAGAGGAGACCAACCGTCGTATCGTGGATATCATCAGCGATGTGAATATGGCATATTCTGAGCATGCCCGACGTTATCTCGCTGACTGCGGCTTGCCTAAGGAGCGTACCTATGTAACTGGTTCTCCAATGGCAGAGGTCCTTCATCAGAATCTGGATGAGATTGAGACAAGCGACATCCATGAGCGTTTGGGGTTGAAGAAGGGACATTACATCCTGCTGAGTGCCCATCGTGAGGAGAATATTGATACAGAGAAGAACTTTACTTCTCTCTTCACTGCAATCAACAAGATGGCAGAGAAGTATGATATGCCTATTCTCTATAGTTGTCATCCACGTAGCCGTAACCGTCTGGCTTCATCTGGCTTCAAATTGGATAAGCGAGTAATCCAGCATGAACCACTTGGCTTCCACGATTACAACTGTCTTCAGATGAATGCCTTTGCGGTAGTTTCTGATAGTGGAACCCTTCCTGAGGAGTCTTCTTTCTTCACCAGCGTTGGTCATCCATTCCCTGCTATCTGCATCCGTACTTCTACCGAGCGCCCAGAGGCAATCGACAAGGGCGATTTCATCATTGCAGGTATCGATGAGAAGAGCCTCCTTCAGGCTGTAGATACTGCTGTTGAACTTAACAAGGACGGCCAGCTTGGTATTCCTGTACCAGATTATGTTGAGGAGAATGTTTCTACTAAGGTAGTAAAGATTATCCAAAGCTATGTTGGCATTGTGAACAAGATGGTTTGGAGAAAATACTAAAAATGATAATCTAGAACATTATCACAATGAACATACTGTTTCTGACAATGACCTCGGGCTTTGAACATATCGAATCCCGAGGCATTTATACCGATTTGATGCGCAAATTCTGCGAGGAGGGTCATGAGGTATATATCATCCATCCCAATGAACGTCGTCAAGGGAAAGATACGAGTGTTGTGACAAAAGGAAAAATACATTGCCTTGGTGTGAAGACACTCAATGTGACGAAGACAAATGTGGTGGAAAAGGGTATCGGACAATTAATGCTCGAAAGTCAGTTTAAAAGGGCTTTGAAAAAATACTTCGGTGGGGTGATATTTGATGTGATACTCTATAGTACGCCTCCTATTACTTTCAACGATGTGATAAAGTATGCCAAGAAGGATTCTGGAGGTAAGGCTATGACTTACCTCTTGCTGAAAGATATTTTTCCACAGAATGCAGTCGATATGGAAATGCTCTCTAAAAAGGGAGTAAAAAGTGTTCTTTACCGTATGTTTCGCAAGAAGGAAGAGGAGTTGTACCGAATCTCTGATTTTATCGGATGCATGAGTCCTGCTAATGTGGACTATGTGATAGAGCATAATCCTATGGTAAGCAATAGAAAGGTGGAAATAGCTCCGAATAGCTTGGAATTGCTTTCTGATAATCAGTCTGTTAAAGATGATGCTGATAGTATACGTCAGAAATATGGACTGCCAACTGATAAACCTATCTTCATCTATGGCGGAAACTTAGGTGTGCCTCAGGGGATTCCGTTCTTGATGAAGTGCTTGGAAACAAATGCTGACCGTGATGACTGCCATTTCGTGGTGGTGGGTAGTGGTACCTATTACCAACAGTTGGCTGATTGGTACAAAGAACGTAAGCCAAAGGCGGTGACTGTGATGAAAGGTTTACCGAAGGAGGACTACGACCGTTTGGTACAAGCGTGCCAGGTGGGTTTGATATTCTTGGACTATCGCTTTACGATTCCTAATTATCCTAGCCGTCTTCTCTCTTACTTGGAGTACAAAATGCCGATTATCGCTTGCACGGATCCCAATAGTGACGTGGGTTCTTTGGCTGAGGCTAATGGCTATGGTTACTATTGTCCAAGCAACGATGTCGATGCTTTCACACATGCAGTTAATATAATGCTGGATAGTGACATCAAGGCGATGGGCAAGAAAGGGTATGTATTCCTAAAAGCAAATTATATGGTTCAACATACCTATGATGCCATCATGAAACATTGTAAGTTATAAGCGATGCCTCCTTGACTTCTATCGCCAGATAATTCACTAAAGGCGTGGCAAGGGCGTATGCCGCTATTGCACATCTATAATAGCGGCATACGCCTTATGCTGTAATCAATAAAAGACTTAAATATGTATAGACATTTTTTTAAGAGATTCTTTGACTTTTGGATTTCTCTTCTCGCTCTGGTGTGCATCAGTCCCGTCCTGATAGTGGTGACGGTGTGGTTGCATTTCGCCAACAAGGGTGCTGGAGCGTTCTTTACCCAGGAGCGACCGGGAAAGGACGGCAAAATCATCAAGGTGATTAAGTTTAAGAGTATGACGGACGAGAGGGATGCCAATGGAAATCTGTTGCCCGACGCCGACAGGTTGACTAAGGTTGGCAAGTTCGTTCGTTCTACCTCTATCGACGAGTTACCTCAGTTGATAAATGTGTTGAAGGGCGATATGGCGTTGATAGGACCTCGACCGCTATTGGTTCAATACTTGCCGCTTTACAGCAAAGAGCAAATGCGCCGTCATGAGGTAAGGCCGGGCATAAGCGGATGGGCGCAGTGCCATGGCCGTAATGCTATCTCTTGGACAGAGAAATTCAAGCTGGATGTCTGGTACGTAGATCACTTGTCATTTATGACTGATTTGAAAGTGATATTTATTACAATAAAAAAGGTGTTGTTCAGAGAGAATATAAATTCTGATAATGATGCCACAATGGAAGATTTCAATGGGACAAATTAATTATAATCTGCTGAATTCACTTGACAAAAAGTTTGGGTCTCCGTTTTATATTATGGATGGAGAAAAATACAGAGAAAATATCGCAAATTTCGTAAACGCTTTCAAAATGCGTTATGAGAAAATTATTGCTGGTTATTCGTTTAAAACAAACTATGTTCCTGCTCTTTGTCAAATAGCAAAAGCTGAAGGATGTTTTGCGGAGGTCGTGAGTGAAATGGAATATGAACTTGCGAAGAAAATAGGTTTTGAACATATTATTTTCAATGGACCAATCAAGCGTTCATCTATATTTAAAAAGGCATTAGAACATAAAGCTATTATCAACTTGGATAGTGAATATGAGGTTGAAATGGTGTGTGAATATGCAAAGGAACATCCCGATGCAGAAATAAAGGTAGGTATACGAATCAATATCAACCTAACAGATGAGAATGGTAACAGTACAATTCAATGTGGTTTGCGTTTTGGTCGTTTCGGCTTCCCTGATGATATTATTGGCAAGAATATAGATAAACTGCGTAAAGCAGATATTAAGATTATTTCTATTCATGGTCATACTTCGACTTCGGACCGTGCTGTGTTGAATTATAAGATTATAACTCAACATATGTTGAATACTTGTGAGAAGTATGACTTAAAAGATTTGAAATACTTTGATATTGGAGGAGGATATTTTGGCGCTGCTCCTGAAGGAATGGATTTGACAGGAAGACCGAAGTATGAAGACTATGCCAATTGTATTATTGATGAGGTTGCAAAAAGCGAATGGTTTATGGCAAGAAAACCATATATCGTAATTGAGCCCGGTTCGTCAGTTGTTTCAAATGTATTTAAGTATTACACCAAAGTATATCAGAACAAGAAAGTTGGAAAGGTTAATTTTGTAATGGTTGACGGAACTGTGTTTGATGTTAAACCGACAATGCATAGCAATAATCTTCCACATGATGTCTATAGAGCATCGAATGATTCTGAAACATACGTGTGTGATGTCGTTGGTTCTACATGTATGGAGAAGGATGTAATATTGAAGGAAGTTACATTGCCTAAGTTGGCTGCTGGTGATTTTATTCAGTTTAGAGGTGTTGGTGCATATACAATCTCTTTGACTCCTACATTTATAAATTTCTTAGAGCCTATTCTGACATTAGAGAATGGAGAATATGTGGAAGTGAGAAGAAGACAAACAGTTGAGGATATTGTTTCAATTTATAGATTGTAATAAGTTTTTTAATATGAACATTCTATTTACATGCGCTGGCAGACGCACATATCTGCTAAAGTATTTTAAGGAGAATATGAATGAAGGTGACAAGGTGGTGGCTACTGATATGCAGTTGTCGGCTCCTGCTCTTCAGGTGGCTGATGTGAAACAGCAGGTGCCTGCGGTGTATGATCCAAAGTATGTAGATATTACTTTGCAGATTTGTAAGGAACAGAAGATTGATGCCCTTTTGTCGCTCAATGACTTGGAACTGCCTATATTGGCAGAGAATAAGGCAAAGTTTGAGGCAGAGGGCGTTAAGGTGATTGTTAGTGATCCTTCTGTCATAGATATTGCTTTTGACAAGTATAAGACTGCACAATGGGTGGAGTCGTTGGGATTGAAATCTCCTAAGACTTATGTACGCCTTGAGGATGCTAAGCGTGCGTTGGAGACAGGCGAGCTTCACTTTCCCTTGTTTATGAAACCTCGTTGGGGGGCTGGTTCTATCGGCCTGGAATCGATTGCTGATATGGAAGAATTGGATATCTACTATCATCTGTTGATGAAGAAGATCAAGAAGACAATTTTGGCTAAAGCTTCTGTGGGCGATGAGTACATCATGATTCAGGAGAAATTGACCGGCAAGGAGTTCGGACTTGATATAATGAATGACTTGGAGGGTAACAATGTTGCTGTCAGTGTGAAGCAGAAACTTGCGATGCGAGCGGGCGAGACAGATAAGGCCATTACTTTGGATTTGCCTGAAGTACGTGAAATTGGCAAGAAGATTGGCTCTGCATTGAAGCATATAGGTAATCTTGATGTTGATGTCATGCAAAATGAAAATGGCGAATACTGTGTCTTGGAGTTGAATCCACGTTTTGGAGGTGGTTTCCCATTCAGCTACGAGGCTGGGGTGAATTTGCCTAAGGCTATCATCGAGTGGGTAAAGGGCAATACGGTTGATGCCGCTCTTTTGCAGCCTAAATATGGTAAAATGTTTGCTAAGAACGACTATTTGATGGAAATAAAATGACAGAAGAAAGAAAAACGATTTATCTGTGCCTGGCTCACATGAGCGAGAATGGCATGGAGCAGAAGTTTGTGAAAGAGGCCTTTGACACCAACTGGGTGGTGCCTTTGGGACCTAACGTAAATGGATTCGAGGATGACTTGAAGGCGTTTGTTTCAAAAAACAGTGATGGAACTGACTTGCAGAAGGAGGTGGTGGCGCTGAGCGCTGGTACTGCTGCTGTTCACTTGGGTTTGCTGGCTTGCGGTGTAGGTCCTGGTGATGAGGTTTGCGTACAGAGCTTTACCTTCTGCGCCTCCTCGCACCCTATCACTTATCTGGGTGCTACGCCTGTCTTCATCGACTCGGAGCCAGATACATGGAACATGGATCCTGAGCTGCTGGAAAAAGCCATCATCGACCGCAAGGAGAAGACGGGTAAGTATCCGAAGGCAATCGTGCCAGTGGCTCTCTATGGCATGCCTTACGACTGCGACCGCATCATGGCGATAGCCGACAAGTATGGCATTCCTGTGGTGGAGGATGCCGCTGAGGGATTCGGATCACGCTATAAAGGACAGGTGCTGGGCACCTTCGGCAAGTTTGGCGTGCTGAGTTTCAACGGCAACAAGATGATTACCACCTCGGGAGGCGGTGCCTTGATATGCCGCAATGCGGAGGACAAGAACCAAATCATGTGGTATGCCACGCAGGCTCGCGACTCCTATCCTTACTACCAACATACCGCCATCGGCTACAACTACCGAATGAGCAACGTGTGCGCTGGCATAGGAAGGGGGCAGATGACGGTGCTCGAAGACCATATTGCTCACCACAAGCACGTGCAGCAACTCTACAAGGAACTGTTGAAAGGTGTGGAGGGCATCACGCTGCATGAGGCGCCTAATGCTGACTATGATTCTAACTTCTGGCTCTGCACCATCGTGCTGGATGATAAACTGAAAGTCAAGGGGCAGGAGAATGCTTACAAGGAGGTGGTGAAGACTGCCGTGGGTGGTGCCGCTGGCGTGATTCATGTGGTGGATTCGCCTACTACCGACTGCCAGCCTAACGAGAACGTGGAGGCGATGCGTGTGTTCATGCTTTCGAAGAAGATTGAGGCTCGCCCTGTGTGGAAACCGATGCACAAGCAGCCTGTATATCAGGATGCTCCTGCTTATGTGAATGGCGTGAGCGAGGCTATCTTCAAGATTGGTATGTGTCTGCCTGCCGGTCCTATGGTGAGCGATGATGATGTGCGCTATATTGTGGAGTGCATCAAGGAAGCTATTGAGTACTAAAACAACGAGACTTAGAGAAACTCTTTATGAAATTTATTTCAAAACTTAGAGAATGGTATTTTACTAAAAATGCCCTTCCTTACTGGTGTGTGCTTATCCTCGACTGTCTGATCCTTTTGTTTTCAGGTGTATTATGCTATTATTTGGATCATGGGGGCAGCGAACTGACAAATAACTTCTGGCCGCTGCTGGGTACGCTATGCGTCTATCTCATTGCCTATCTGATAGGCATCCGGCTGATGCACACTTACCAGGCTATCATCCGCTACTCTTCGTTTGTGGATTTGAGTCGTATCGCATCTGCCAATGCCATCGGCTTCGTTATCATTGCCATAGCCCGATATTACGTTCATGTGGATAGATGGTTGGAGCCAGTGCGTATACGTGAACTGTTCTTTACCTTCCTCATCGCTACTCTGATGATGACGGCTTTGCGTGTGGTTGTAAAAATGTTATACGACTCGATGCATACGGGCAAGGCGACACGTGTGTTTATTTATGGTACGCACAGTGGAGGCGTGGGGTTGGCGAAGATGATTCGCAGCACCAAACCTTCTCGATTTGTCCTGAAGGGATTCGTGAGTGATACTGTGAATGGAAAGGGCAAGTATATGATGGGCGTGGAGATATTCCGCAACGATGCGCATCTGGTGGATGAAATGAAGAAGGAGAATGCTGATGCTTTGCTGGTTTCTCCTTTGAAGAGTGAGGAACTGCGCAAGAATACGGAGATGATTAACAGCCTGGTAGATAACGACATCAAACTCTTCGTGTTGGCGGGTGCGCAGGAATGGGATGGCAAGACCAACTTCTCGCATTCGCAAATTAAGGAAGTGGACATCGAGGATCTTCTGCCTCGTGAGAAGATTGAGGTTGATATGAAGGCTGTGGGTAATCTGCTGTCGGGTAAGCGTATCCTTATAACGGGTGCGGCTGGTAGCATAGGTAGTGAGATGGTGAGACAGATTGCTATCTATCAGCCGAATGAACTCATCTTGGTGGATCAGGCTGAGACTCCATTGCATGACGTGCGTCTGATGATGGCGAAGAATTTTCCGCAAATCGAGGCGTTCACCTTGATGGCGAGCATACAGAACAAGCCTAGGATGGAGGAAATCTTCCGTGAACACAGGCCTGACTACGTATTCCACGCCGCAGCCTACAAGCATGTGCCGATGATGGAGGACAATCCGAGCGAGAGCATCCAAAACAATGTGGATGGCACGAGGGTGATAGCCGACTTGAGCGTGAAGTATGGCGTGAGGAAGTTTGTGATGATTTCCACCGATAAGGCGGTGAACCCTACCAACGTGATGGGCTGCTCGAAGCGTATCTGCGAAATCTATGTGCAGAGTCTGGACAAGGCTATCAAGGAGGGAAAGATTTATGCTGATGCTTGTCTGGATGACGCTGGTATGCCAATGAAGGCTGTGACGCAGTTTGTTACTACTCGTTTTGGTAATGTGCTGGGTAGTAATGGTTCGGTGATTCCGCTCTTCAAGGAGCAGATTAAAAACGGCGGTCCTGTGACGGTGACGCATCCCGACATCATCCGCTTCTTCATGTTGATACCCGAGGCTTGTAAACTGGTTTTGGAGGCTGGTACAATGGGAAATGGCGGTGAGATTTTCGTGTTCGACATGGGACAGCCTGTGAAAATTGTGGATTTGGCTAAGCGCATGATTAAGTTGAGCGGTGCTAAGAATATTGAAATCAAGTTTACTGGTCTTCGTGATGGCGAGAAACTCTATGAAGAGGTGCTCAACGACAAGGAGGTGACGCTCCCTACCTTCCACAAGAAAATCAAGATTGCGAAGGTGCGTGAGTATGATTATGCCGATGTATGCAAGGAACTGGATGAACTGTCATGCATTGCACTGAGCTTCGACGACATGAAGATAGTGGGCAAGATGAAGCAAATCGTGCCGGAGTACAAGAGTCAGCACTCTAAATACCAGGCGCTGGATAAATAACGGAAAACCAAGCTTCGGAAAGATAAGCTGGTAGATAGGAATAAGAAATCCCGGCTCGGAGATTCAGAAAGGAATCTCTGGGTCGGGATTATTTTTTTGTTAAAATCGTAGAAATGCTTGGTTGTTTCGTGGATTTGATGTATATTTGCAATTCATTAGATAGCATTTGATTATGGCAAGAAAATTATATCCTATAGGAATTCAGACATTTGAGGAAGTCCGCAAGTTGGATAACCTCTATATTGATAAGACGGAATATATCTATCGTATGACGCATACGGATGGAAAGTATTTCTTCCTGAGCCGACCACGCCGTTTCGGCAAGTCGCTGCTGGTTTCCACTTTCAAGAGTTATTTCGAGGGTAAGAAGGAACTCTTTGAGGGGCTTGCCATCGAGATGCTGGAGAAGGAGTGGAATACTTATCCCGTGCTGCACTTCAGCCTGGCTGGAGGCAAACATATGGAGAAGGAACAGCTGGATCGATACCTCTTATATATATTAAAGGAAAATGAGGATAGGTTTGGAGTAGATTGTGATTCACCAGACCCGAATGTCCGTTTGCTCAACTTGATAAAATCAGTTACTGCACAGACAGGCAAGCAGGCGGTGGTGCTCATCGATGAATATGATGCACCGCTGCTGGATGTGGCTCACGAGAAGGAAAAACTCGATGTTTTGCGCAATACGATGCGCAATTTCTACAGTCCTTTGAAAGATTGTGAGCCAATGCTCCGTTTCGTCTTCCTTACGGGCATCACGAAGTTCTCACAGCTCAGCATCTTCAGCGAGCTGAATAATATCAAAAATGTGAGCATGGACGAACCTTATGCCGGCATCTGCGGCATCACCAAAGAGGAAATGCTTACACAGATGAGTGATGACATCGACGCTCTTGCCGAGCATCTGGAACTGAGCAGGGAGGAGACCATACAGGAACTCAAAGATCATTATGATGGCTATCACTTCTGCTGGCCATCGCCTGATGTCTTCAATCCTTACAGTCTGCTCAATTGCTTTGCTGATGGCAGAGTGGATGATTACTGGTTCGGATCGGGCACTCCTACCTATCTTATTAATATGATGAGAAAGTATGAATTCTTGCCTGCAGACCTTGGTGAGACCATAGAAGTGGGCAAGAAGGACTTTGATGCCCCCACCGAAATGATGACCACCATCATACCTTTGCTTTATCAGAGTGGATACGTCACCATCAAGGGATATGACAAACCTACGAAACTGTATCAGTTGGCATTGCCTAACCAGGAGATTAGGGTGGGGCTGTATGGTAGTCTCTTGCCTCATTATCTGACGGATAAGTCGGCGAAGGCTAACACGACCATCGCCAAGATGTCGGTATTGGTAAAGAAGGGGGATATGGATGCCGCTTTCTGCCTGCTGAACGACTTCCTGGAAACGGTGCCTTACTGCGACAATACCAACTACGAAGGTCATTGGCAGCAGACGCTCTACATCATGTTTGCCCTGCTCACCAACTATCGCATCATAGTGGAATCTCATACCGCGAAGGGCAGAATCGATATTACGATGGAGACGGATGATACCATCTACGTGATGGAACTGAAATTCAACAAGAGTGCCGAGGAGGCTCTCGCCCAGATTGAGGCAAAGCACTATGCCGACGCCTTTAAGATGAGCGGCAAAAAGGTGGTGAAGATAGGCTTGAACTTCTCGGTGAGGGACGAGGTGAACTGCTTGGAATGGAAGATAGTATCTTAAGACAGGATAGTATCTTGAGGCAAGACAAACTGAAATTGCAGAAAATTTCTGTTATAGTCCTGTATATTTCCTGATAGCCTTGATGAAGGTATCGCCATATTTATTGAGCTTGAATTCTCCGATACCACTGATCAGGCTCATGGCATTCTTGGTGGTAGGTTTCATTCTTGCGAGTTCATGAAGACTCTTGTCGCTGAGTACGATATATGGAGGATAACCCTGTTCGTCGGCAAGGTTCTTGCGTATCTTTCTGAGGTGTTCAAAGAGCCCTTTGTCTTCCACGCCTTTCGAGTCTTCCTGGAAGATGACACGTTCGGCATGCACCTCAGGAATGAGATTTCCCGGCTGGGCGATGGCGCCCTTTCTGTTGCGTACCGTTTTCTGTGGGCGGGTGGCTTTATCATCTTCTTCGATATAAGCCAGCGAAACATGATGTTCTCCCTTCAGCACCTTCCAGCCTAAATCGGTAACCTTCATGTAGTTGTGGTTGTTGTAGGCAATCTCGAAGAATCCCATCTGCAGCATCTGCAGCAGATAAGCATTCCAGTCCTTAGATGTTGTATCCCTGCCCACACCGAAGGTTTTCATCTCGTTGTATTTGTTTTTCACAACTGCAGAAGAATGCATGCCTCTCAGAATCTCGATGCAGGTACCTACTGCAATATGCTCACCCGAACGGACCACGGCACTCAGGGCTTTCTGGGCTCTGATGGTGCCGTCGAAGGTGCGTGGAGGATTCTTGCAAACATCACAGTTGCCGCAGTTGCAGGATGATGTCTCGCCAAAATAATTCAGCAGAATGCGTCGTCGGCATACTCTCGATTCTGCATATTCCTCCATGCGGCGCAGTTTTTCCATATTCACATCACGCTGTCCGCTTTCTTCACAGAAAGAACGGAGGGTGATGATGTCGGCCATCGAATAGAACAGCACGGTATCTGATGGTGCTCCATCTCTTCCGGCTCTACCTATTTCCTGATAGAAACTCTCTATGCTTTTAGGCATATTATAGTGGATTACCCAGCGCACATTACTCTTGTCGATGCCCATTCCGAAAGCGATGGTAGCACATACCACCTGAATCTGGTCCATCTTGAACCGCTCCTGTACTGATGCTCTGGTCTGGGCAGTCATTCCGGCGTGATAGGCTGCGGCATTGATACCCAGATCGATAAGTTCCTGAGCTACCATTTCGGTGTTCTTGCGGGAGAGACAGTAGATGATGCCTGCTTCTTCCGGATGATTACTGATGAAGCGGGTGATGTATTGGAGCTTTGCCTTTTTGGTACTCTCCTGTCTTACGGTGAGGGAGAGGTTGGGGCGGTCGAAACTGCTTACGAACGTCTGCCCATTGAGATGAAGCTGGCGTATGATATCTTCGCGCGTTATCTTGTCGGCTGTGGCTGTGAGCGCCATCACCGGGACATTGCGGAAATTCTCGTGCAGCATACCGAGTTGCGAATACTCCGGACGGAAATCGTGTCCCCACTGGCTGATGCAGTGGGCCTCGTCAACGGCAAAGAGCGAAATCTTGATGTTGCTGAATAAATAAGGTATCTCGCTGATGAGTTTTTCGGGCGAAACATAAAGGAGTTTCAGTTCTCCCTTCTCGCATCGGCGTCGGATGATGAGTTCATCGGTCGTGTCGTTTCCGCTGTTCAGTGCTTCTGCAGGGATACCGTTTGCCTTGAGCGCCTCCACCTGGTCGTGCATCAGACTGATGAGCGGTGAAATGACCACAGCGGTACCTTCCATTGCTAATGCGGGAACCTGGTAGCACAGACTCTTTCCACCACCAGTCGGCATGAGAACCAGACAGTCGTGTCCCTGCATTACCTCTCTGATAATCGCTTCCTGGTTGGGGCGGAAGGAATCGTATCCAAAATAGCTTTTTAATATCTCGTTTATCTGCATGATTGCCGTTTTATGATTTCTGCCTTTACTGGCATGTTTTTGTTTTGATTTTCATGCAAAGGTAATGAATAATCTGCATAAATAAAAGTTTTCTCCAAGAAAAAGTGCATATTTCAAGTAAAAAACTTTGCAAAGAGCGAAAAACAGGAGGAAAAGTTTGGTATGTGGAAAAAATGTATTACTTTTGCATGGTAAATACAGATAAAAATGGCAAAATGTAATGTAAACACTCAAGAGCGATTTGCCGATATCCAGATGCTCCGTTATGAGCTGAAGGGTTTCGAAAACCTGTCGCTCACACAGAAAATTTATATTTATTGCTTGTCGAAGGCAACCCTCTTGGGACGTGATATCACCTTCGACCAGCAGGGCAAATACAACCTGCGCATCCGTAAAACCCTGGAGGCTGTATACCTTCATTACGAGGGTAATCGCGAAAGCGAAGATTTCAAGGCTTTCGAAGTTTACCTGAAACGTGTCTGGTTTGCCAGCGGCATCCATCATCACTATGGATGTGAAAAGTTTGTGCCAGGATTTTCAGAGGAATCTTTCTATGAGATGGTTGAGGCTGTAGCCGATGAATACCTGCCTCTTTCCAAGGGACAGAGCAAGGAAGACCTGTTGGGCATTCTGGTGCCTGTCATCTTCAATCCGGAAGTTATGCCTAAGCGCGTGAATCAGACGGATGGCGAGGATCTGGTACAGACTTCAGCCTGCAATTTCTATGAGAATGTTTCTCAGGCAGAAGTAGAACGTTTCTATGCCAGGATGAAGGAAGATGGCAACGAACAGGCACCTTCGTATGGTCTGAACTCTAAACTGACCAAGCGTAATGGTGAACTGGTGGAGCTGAAATGGACAGAAGACGGCCTCTATGGCGCAGCTATCAAGGAGATTGTTTCCTGGTTGCTTCGTGCTCAGAAATATGCAGAAAATGAGGAACAGAAACATCTCATCGATCTCCTGGTGAAGTATTACCGTACAGGCGATCTCAAGGATTTCGACCGTTACAGCATTGCCTGGGTGCAGCAGCACGAGGGAATGGTTGATTTTATCAACGGATTTATCGAAGTGTATGGCGATCCGCTCGGACTGAAAGGTACTTGGGAAGGCATAGTAGAATATAAGGATCTTGAAGCAACGAAGCGCACCCAGACCATCAGTCAGAATGCCCAGTGGTTTGAGGACCATTCACCTGTAGACCCACGTTTCCGCAAGCCGGAGGTGAAGGGTGTTACAGCCAATGTCATCTGTGCGGCGATGTTGGGTGGCGAAGAGTATCCAGCTTCTGCCATCGGCATCAATCTTCCGAATGCCAACTGGATCCGTCAGGAATATGGTTCTAAGAGTGTGACCATCGGTAACCTGACCGAGGCATATAACAAGGCTGCTCAAGGCAATGGTTTCCGCGATGAATTCGTTATCGACGAGGATACCATCAGTCTGATGAATCAGTATGAGGATATTACAGATGATCTGCATACCGACCTGCATGAGTGTCTGGGACATGGTAGCGGACAGCTTTTGCCTGGTACCGATCCTGATGCACTGAAGGCGTATGGCAGTACGATAGAAGAGGCGAGAGCCGATCTTTTCGGACTCTATTATGTAGCCGACCATAAATTGGTAGAACTGGGTCTGACTCCGAATGATGAGGCATACAAGGCTCAGTATTACGGTTATCTGATGAACGGTCTGCTCACCCAGACCATCCGCATCAAGGAAGGCGACAAGATAGAGGAAGCCCACATGCGCAACCGTGCGCTGATAGCCTGGTGGGTGATGGAACATGCCGAGGGTGCTGTGGAACTGGTGAAGATGGATATGAACTATGCTTCTGCCGAGGATGCTTTGAAGGACAGTGAGGGCAATATCATTACGACGAAGACTTATGTGAAGATTAATGATTATGCCAAGCTCCGCCATCTCTTCGGCGAGTTGCTTGCTGAAATTCAGCGCATCAAGAGTGAGGGTGATTTCGAGGCTGCCCGCCTGTTGGTTGAGAAGTATGCCGTGAATATTGATCCGGAATTGCATCGCGAGATACTGGCAAGATACAAAAAACTGAATCTCGCTCCATACAAGGGATTCATCAATCCGAAGATGACGCTGGAGATGGATGAAGAAGGCGAAATTACAGACGTGGTATTGGATTACGAGGAGAGCTATGTCGACCAGATGTTGCGCTACTCTGATGAATACGGAACGCTTTAGAAAGTTAATAGTTAAGAGTTGATAGTTTATAGGGCATTCTTGCTATACGGCGAAGCCGCTATAAACTGTTAACTATAAACTTTTAAAATGATGATAGATAATAAGAACGAGGAATTTCCGATAGTAGATGAAATGGGCAACATCCTGGGCGCTGTTACCCGCGGTCATGCCCATGACGGAAGCAAGATCTTGCATCCGGTTGTTCATCTGCATGTATTCAACAGCCGGGGTGATCTGTATCTGCAGCATCGTCCAGCCTGGAAGGATATCCAGCCGGATAAATGGGATACAGCCTGCGGCGGTCATGTTGATTTAGGCGAAAGTGTGAGTCAGGCATTGCATCGCGAGGTAAGGGAAGAATTGGGTATCACCGATTTTGAACCGGAATCTCTGGGACATTATGTCTTTGAGAGTCAGCGGGAAAAGGAACTGGTTTATGTACATCGCTGTGTATATGATGGCGAGGTGAAACCGAGCCAGGAAGAATTGGCCGGTGGCAGATTCTGGACCAAGGATGAAATCAGCGAAAACATCGGCAAGGGTGTTTTCACTCCGAACTTCGAAAACGAATACCAGAAATATTTCATGTAACGCTGAAATTAGCCATAAAAATACGTCCCGACGTAGCATTTGCTGCATCGGGACGTATTTTTTTGTATGTCGGGACGCAGCAAATGCTACGTCGGGACGTATTTTCAGCAGGGTTGTGGCCTGTTTCTGACTGCGTCTGCAGAACCGTTAAATCTCGTAGATACCTTTGAGTGCTCCTCTTGCGATTTGTTCGAAATCTTCACCGAAGTCGCAGAAACGGAGAACCGCATTAGAGACAGCATGTTTTATTCCCATGTTGTCACCCTGCAATGCAGTGGCAGCCTGATCCAGGAATTCGTTGATGCCACGCTCGTTAGGCTCTTTCCCATTGGCAAAAAGACGGGCAAGGAGCTGGAAACCGGCAATCTCATAGAGCGGCTTGTCACTCGCTATCCACTGGTAGGCGATGACAGGCGCATAATCTACGTGCTGCAAAAGGTTGAAGGCAAGCATCTCTGCCATCTCCTGACTCTGTACCTGTTCCATCCATAAATCTGTGATTTCCGGAAGCATCTTATCGGCAGGCATGATGAGTGTAGCCAGAATCTTGCATTCCCGGATATCTTCCTTCCACAGTTCGATGGCGAGGTCATAGTCTTTACCATATTCTTCAGCCATCTTTTTCAGTTCATAGAATGGTACGCCCCAATTCAGTTTATATCCCAGTCCCTTATCGCGCATAGATTGCGATCCCGGACCGTTCATCAGCAAGCGGAAGCTTCGCTTGATAGTCATCAGTTTCTGATGTGTTTCTTCGTTCATTATATTTTGAGTAAACTATTAACTAAATTAAAGTTTCATTATTTTACAGAACATTCCTTCGAGCTGTTCCTCTATATTTGCAGGTTTATGCTTGAAGATACCGAAGATGGCACTTCCGCTACCACTCATCGCAGAATATACGGCACCCAGGTTGTACAGCTTCTGTTTGATTTCTGCCAGTTCCGGGTGCATCTTGAAGATAGGTGCCTCAAAATCGTTGACAAGTTCGTCTTTCCAAGTCTCGATAGGCTGGCGTACGATGTCGCGGCAACATTTGGCTGGTGCCTGTGGGGTGATGGCTGCATAAGCCTCTTTGGTGCTGACGGCAATGTCATCGCGCTTCACCACAACCAGATGATAGCCCTTCAGATTATCGCCAGGACCACTTACCGGCATCAGTTCTTCGCCGATGCCTTCTGCATAGCAAGCAGTGTCACCATCTTCGGGATCAGCAGAAATGAAGTAGGCACAGTCTGCGCCCAGTTTGGCAGCGTATCTTTCCATCTCCGGATTACCGATATTGAGGCGGAAACGCTCGTCAAGCAAACGAATCATGAAGGCTGCATCGGCAGAACCGCCACCCAAACCAGCCTGCGAAGGAATACGCTTTACCAGGTGAGCATGGATGCGTGGAATCCTGAAGTCGGCAGCCAGGAGATTATAAGCTTTTACAACGAGATTGTTCTGTTCATCGCAATCCACTGCGTTACCTGTAATCTTCAGATCACAAGGAACATCGCTAGGGAATTCATCGCCCATGAGCTTGATTTCAAGTGCATCGGTCAGCGGAATAGGGTAGAACACAGTTTCAAGATTGTGGTATCCATCTTTCCGCTTGCTAACTATATTTAAACCAAGATTGATCTTGGCGCAAGGAAATGTAATCATAACTTTTCAGTTTAAAGGGTTCGTTACTATTTCTTTTTCTTTGCAAAGATACGGAAAAATATCTAACATGGTGCATCTTTTACAGGATTATTTTTATCAGTAGCATTAAAAATATTAAAATAAGCCCTGTTTTGCAATATCTTTTGTATCTTTGCAATTACAAATTATTAATAGATTATGAAAAAAGGAGATAAAGTCAGATTCTTGAGCGAAGTGGGTGGCGGAAAGGTTGCCGGCTTCCAAGGTAAAAATATTGTGCTCGTTGAGGATGAGGATGGTTTTGAGATTCCGATGCCTATCAACGAGGTGGTTGTGGTGGAGCAGGATGAATACTCCATGGGCAAGATGATTTCGGCTAAGATGGATGCGCAGCAGAAGGCTGAGGAGCATGCCAATACCGAACTGCATCAGGACAGCCGGAGTATCAAGGCCATCTTGAATGATCACGATGACGTGAATATGGATGTAGAGGAATATGATGCTGCCGACCGTGAGATAACCTTTGTAAAACCGGTTGAGGAACGTACGGGTGGCAACAAACTCAGTGCTTATCTCGCCTTTGTACCTATCAACATCAAGGACGTAACCAATACCCGTTTCGAGACCTATATGGTGAATGACAGCAACTACTATCTCCACTATACCTATCTCGTGGCTGAGGGAAATGCATGGACTCTGAAAGCAGAGGGAGAAATAGAACCGAACACCAAACTCTTCATCGAGGAATTCGGTCGTGAGGCTCTAAACGAGATGGAGCATATCGCCATCCAGATGATAGCTTACAAGAAGGACAAGCCATTTCTCCTGAAGCCGGCAACAGATGTTCAGTTCCGTCTCGATCCCGTGAAATTCTACAAACTTCATCTTTTTGAGGAGAACGATTTCTTCGAGACTCCAGCCTATCTCTTTACAATTGTAGAGAACGATGAAATAGCCCGTCCGTTGGTTATCGATTCCAAGCGTCTGAAAGAGCAGATGTATAAGGATGAGAAGGTTGTTGCCAACACCAGCAAGAAGAGCAAGAAGGATGATGGTACCCTTGTGATAGATCTTCATGCGGATGAAGTGCTTGAAACAACTGCTGGAATGAATTCTGCAGATATTCTTCATTATCAGATGGATATCTTCAAGAAGACCATGGAGGAATATAAGAAAAAGAAGGGACAGAAAATTATCTTTATTCATGGAAAGGGCGAAGGTGTGTTGCGCCAGACTCTCATTCATGAGTTGAACTATCGCTATAAGAGTTGCACCTATCAGGATGCTTCTTTCCAGGAGTATGGCTATGGTGCTACACAGGTAACAATAAAGTAATTTATTATGAAGTACGGATTTATTAAGGTAGCTAGTGCCATCCCTGCCGTAAAGGTGGGTGATGTCATTTTCAATACCCAGCAGATAGAGGAACAGATAGCGCTGGCTGAGGGAAAGGGTGTAGAGATCATTACATTTCCGGAACTCTCGGTTACGGGCTATTCCTGTCAGGATCTCTTCCGTCAGCAGATGCTTCTCGAATCATCTGAGCAGGCGGTGATGATGTTGCTCGATTTCACACGCAAACTCGATGTCATCTCTATCGTGGGTGCGCCGGTGATAGCGGGCGACTTGTTGCTCAATTGTGGTATCGTTATCCAGCATGGACAGATTCTCGGTATTGTACCGAAGACATATCTTCCAAACTACAGCGAGTTTTATGAGAAACGCTGGTTTGCCTCGGCTCAGGACCTGAGAAATTGCGAAGTCCGTTATGCCGGACATAAGGTGAAACTGACGCCTGATGTTCAGATTTTTCAAACTTTCGATGGCGTACAGTTTGGTGTGGAAATCTGCGAAGATGTATGGGCTCCGGCTCCTCCTAGCAACAAACTGGCGCTAGCAGGAGCAGACCTGATTTTCAATCTTTCTGCAAGCGACGAACTCATCGGAAAACATAATTATCTGAAGAGTCTGCTCAGCCAGCAGAGTGCCCGTACCATGACCGGATATATCTACAGTTCCTGTGGATTCGGTGAGAGTACGCAGGATGTGGTTTATGGTGGAAATGCCCTGATTTATGAGAATGGAGTTTTACTTTCACAGAGTGAACGTTTCTCTATTGAACAGCAGATGGTTATCTCACAGATAGATGTAGAGAAACTCCGCTCTGAGCGTCGTACGAATTCTACTTATGTAAATGCCCAGCGCAACATTAAATATTCTGTTCTTGGCGGTCAGTTCAATATCCGTAATATCGAAGCAGAACCAACCGAAAATGAACGCGATTTTGTGTTGGAGCGTAAGGTGAATCCGCATCCGTTTATTCCTACCAGCAGCGATATGAATGCCTCCTGCGAGGAAATTTTCAATATCCAGCTCATGGGACTAGCCAAGCGTATCGTTCATACCCATGCCAAGACCGTAGTAATCGGTATTAGCGGCGGTTTGGATTCTACGCTGGCCTTACTCGTTTGTGTAAAAGCTTTTGATAAACTCAAAATGAACCGAAAGGGTATCGTAGGTGTCACTATGCCGGGATTCGGAACCACAGACAGAACCTACAATAATGCTATCTCGCTGATGCAGAGTCTTGGTATTACCATTAAGGAAATCAGCATCGCCAAGGCTGTAACCCAGCACTTTGAGGACATCGGTCAGGATGCCAGTGTGCATGATGTGACTTACGAGAATTCCCAGGCTCGTGAACGTACCCAGATCCTGATGGATTTAGCCAATAAGATGGGTGGTATGGTTATCGGTACCGGCGACCTTTCAGAGTTGGCATTAGGATGGGCTACCTATAATGGTGACCACATGAGCATGTATGGCGTGAATGCCAGCATTCCTAAGACCCTGATCCGTCATCTCGTAAATCATGTAGCAGAGAGTGGGGTAGACGAACAGAGCCGCATCACTCTTCGTGATATCATCGATACTCCTATCAGTCCAGAGTTGATTCCGGCAGATGAGAATGGAAATATCAAGCAGAAGACGGAAGATTTGGTGGGACCATACGAACTGCATGATTTCTTCCTCTACTATTTCCTGCGTTTCGGTTTCCGTCCTTCCAAGATTTACATGTTGGCAAAGAAGGCATTTATTGATTCCGAACTGGAGCGTGTAAAGATCAGTGATAATGATCCTGACAGCTATGATGAGGAGACTATCAAAAAGTGGCTGAAGACCTTCGTGCGCCGTTTCTTCAATCAGCAGTTCAAGCGCAGCTGTCTGCCAGACGGCCCGAAAGTAGGTAGCGTAAGCCTCAGTCCTCGTGGCGACTGGCGTATGCCTAGTGATGCAGCTTCAGCCATCTGGCTGCAAGAGGCTGAAAACCTCTGAATTTGATTTCGGACAAGCCAAAAGTACAATATTCTTTACTATTTTCTGGCGCGCCCGTTATATTAATTATATACTCTTAAAGGGGCTGGATTTTGTAAATATTTGGTTTACAGAATCCAGCCTCTTTTTCTTAATATTTGTGAAATCGATTGCACAAAAATATCAGCAGAAAAGTGAAATATCTTGTTGGGCGGATAGAAATAGTTTGTAATTTTGCGGTGTAATTATTCAACTATTCAATTTTAAACTTAACAATTTCATTATGAAAAAACTTGCCGCAAAATTATGGGCGGTTTTAATGCTCATGTTGGTCTCCATGCAGACGATGGCTACAGATGTCTTTACAGCGAATCGTACTGACTTCCGAGACGAAAGTATCTATTTTATGATGACCACGCGTTTCTACGATGGTGACACAGGAAACAATGTGCTCTGCTGGGATAACCAGTCAGAGCAGATCAAAACAAAAGACCCTTGCTGGCGAGGCGACTTCCAGGGTGTCATCGACAAGCTCGACTACATCAAGGCATTGGGTTTCACAGCTATCTGGATTACACCAGTAGTGCAGAACGCATCCGGTTACGACTACCACGGTTATCATGCCATGGATTTCCAGCATGTAGACTGCCGTTATCAGAGCAGCGATGGTAGCAAGGACGGTGACGCCATGTTCCAGGAACTCATTGACAAGGCTCACGAAAAGGGTATCAAGATTATCCTCGACATCGTGCTCAACCACACCGGTAACTTCGGTGAGCAGACACTCTGCAAGGAGTTTGACCGTAATACCGACTTGGAAACTCAGGCACTCATCAATGCTTGTATGATTCCTAACGAGGAGAAGTTGGGTTCCGACTACCTTACAAGTGTCCCTTATGAGCAGTATCAGCGTCGTCTTGGCTTGTTGAAGAATGTTCGTGGTAAGAACGAGGATGTTCACAACTACTGGCACCACTTTGGTGACTTCAACTGGGACTTTCCTAATCGCTGGTGGGCTCAGATTGCAGGCGACTGTGTTGACCTGAATACCGAGAACGACTACGTAGCAGATTATCTCGTAAAGTGCTACGGCAGTTTCATCAAGATGGGTGTGGATGGTTTCCGTATCGATACATCCGGTCACATCTCACGTTTGACATTCTGCAAGCAGTTTATTCCTCAGTTTACAGCCCTCGGTAAGAAGTATGAGGACAAGCGATTGAACAAGGCACCTTTCTTCATGTATGGTGAGGTTTGTGCCCGTTACAGTGATGTCACATACCGTGGTCAGGATAACCTCTCTTGCTATTATTACACATGGCAGGCTCCAAAGGACTTGCTCGACAAATGGGATGGCAGCCAGAAATACTGGGATACACAGGTACTCTTTGATAAAGCCAATGGCGGTACAGGTGTGGATGATCATCAGATGGCTCTCTGTGAGTCAGACAATGCCCCAACACCAACAAGTGACAATACCTTTATGGTGAATGGTAAATGGCATGAGCCAGACTATTCTCAGGCAAGTGGTTTCAATGTGATCGACTTCCCATTGCACTACAACTTCGGTAATGCTGCCGCCGCATACGGTTTGGCAAAGTCAGGTGACAAGAGATATAATGATGCTACCTATAATGTGGTATATGTTGATAGCCACGACTACGGTCCTCAGCAAACCAACGACCAATTTCGTTTCTCTGGTGATGATGCTCAGTGGGCAGAGAATCTCTCTCTCTGATGTTTACCTTCCGTGGTATTCCATGTCTCTATTATGGTTCTGAGGTTGGTTTCCGTCGCGGTGCTCCGATTGACAGAGGTCCTCACGGTCCTCTTTCAGAAACTGGTCGTGCTTACTTCGGTGGTTACCTCACAGGTGATGTAACAGCCAAGGATTTCGGTGACTACAAGGCTACAGGCAATGTGGCTGCAACTTTGAATCATGATGTAGCTCAGCACCTCATCCGTCTGAACAAGATTCGTCAGGCTGTTCCTGCTTTGCGTAAGGGTCAGTGGACCGACGAGGGTTGTACTCCTGCTGATGGCGGTATCGCCTTCAAGCGTGCTTACAAGAATGACAGCTATGCACTCGTAGCCATCAATGGTGGTGCAACATTCACAGATTGCCCTGATGGTACTTATACCGATGTGGTAACAGGCAAGACTTACACTGGTTCTACTATCACCGTTGATGCTCCTGCTACTCAGGGTCAGCTCCGTGTTCTCGTGAAGGACTGGAAGGGCGGTCAGATAGGTGAGGATGGTCCTTTCATCTATAATGAGGCTCCTAAGTCTAAGTCAGAGGCTGATCAGGCTTATGATGGTCATGAGGAAGATGGTACAACATGGGTTGAGCCACAGACTAATGAGTTTGGTTTGAAGTTCTCTCAGAATGGTGGTACTTTCCGCACCAATACTGTTACTGTAGAGGTAAGCCTTAGCGGTAAGGCTACTGAAGGCTGGTTCCAGGTAGAAGGTCAGGACAAGGTAGAGTTGGCTCCTGGCGAGACCAAGACATTCACTATCGGTGAAGGTATGAACTTCAAGCAGACCAAGACTGTAACATGGTATGCTAAGAACGACAAGAGTGAGAAGAATGGTTCTGTATCCTTCACCAAGGTGGATCCTAACGCATCTATCACCGTATATGTAAAGGCAGACAATGCTCCAACTATCTATGCTTGGGTTCCTGGTACTCCAAAAAAGGAGTTGACAGGTGCATGGCACGGTAATACCATGGATGGTCCTGAAGAGATTGGTGGTGTCAACTACTGGTACAAGACTTTCGATGGAGTAGAGAGCTTCAATGTGGTTCTGAATAATGGTAATGACAAGCAGTCAAGTGATATCACTGGTATCACAGGCGATATCTACTTGGAGTATGACGGTGGTTCAAATGTCAAGACGCTCGATGCTCCTGTCAACACAACAGCCAAGGTTACTCTGAGCCCTAATGGTGGTGACTTCCAGAAGACCATCAAGGTTACTGCTACCCTCAGCGACAATGCCAAGAGCGGTTGGTATAAGATTGGCGATGGCGAGCAGGTGGCTCTTACTCCTGGTAAGCCAGTTACCTTCACTCTCGGTGCTGACATGATGGAAGGCGAGAGCAAGACTGTAACTTGGAGCGCAACTA